>Ga0164295_10000175_pt1 | contig 54669 bp, 46 predicted proteins | sample GEODES006metaG_FD_111798 | JGI IMG/M metagenome (GOLD analysis project Ga0164295, IMG submission 111798) | Oligotrophic lake water microbial communities from Sparkling Lake, Wisconsin, USA - GEODES006 metaG | ecosystem: Environmental > Aquatic > Freshwater > Lake | place: USA: Sparkling Lake...
TACGGTAATCGGCAAGTAGCTGGTCGAGTATCTCGTCTTTGATTTTTTGTTTCATTTGATGTTCCTTTAGTCGGTTAGGGTTATCAACGGAATCCTACTTACACAAAAAATCTTACACTCTCGCGTAAATCTACCCGCGAAAATTCACTTCTCGCTATCCGGCATCCTCCGTGGAATACTTCACCGGATATGGCCACGCCCAACTACGCATTCGAAAAACGCCGTCGAGAATTGGATAAAAAGGCGAAGAAGGAAGAAAAGCGCAAACAGAAGCTCGCCGCTGGCACCAATGGCCCGGACGATGCGCTGGACCAGACACCGTCGCAGCAGGACGCCTCGCCCTCGCAAGCGGATCGCCCCGCGGTCTAACTTCATTTCACCGCGTGCTGCGGGTTGCCCCATCCGCCATCCCCTCGCGCCTGCGACCCAGCGGACGCCGTGCAAACTGCAATCCCTCATGCGATCTGCAAGGGGAAATTCCAGCACATGGCTCGTGCCGTCGCGGGTGAAGCATTCATTTTCATGGCCTTGCAGCGACCCACGCGATTTGGCATCGGTCCTGCAATCAAGAATTCATCCGGCGCATGCCGAGCCACCCCAACCCCCATGAATTCATGAACTCCTCGATCCTATCCGACAAGCACACCGCAGGCCTCATCCACCGCGTTCGCGAAGACGTTTCCCACCTCAGGGAAGACATTGGCAATCTATTGTCCCACACCACCAACGACACCATCCCAAGTCGCACTCGGGAGATCGCCGAATCCGCAAAGCAGCAAATCACCGCCGGAACCCACTACGCCGCAAGTCGCCTGAAAGATCTTGGCTCAAACCGAACTGCCGAGTGGGTGGGCGGCGCCGTCTTGCTGGGCCTCCTCGCCGCAGGTGCCTACGCGATCACTCACAATGGCCACTCGCCCCTGAAAAGCGGCTCCGGGCCATTGGACGAGTTTCAAGCGAGTTGAAAAACTCATCCGTGAGACACCGCAAGGTTCTCCAGCGAGGCCCAACTCGGACGCTCGGTTTCGAAGCTCATTTCCACCCGACTCAGCGGATGCTGAAACGAAAGTTTCCACGCATGCAACTCGAGTGGTGGAGCTTCCAGATCGAGCGTCTGAGTATCGCCGATCTGCTGATCCGCCAAATAAGCCGGGTCTCCGACGACCGGAAACCCAAGTTGCCAAAGATGAATCCGAATCTGGTGAGTGCGCCCGGTGCCAAGCTTGGCTTCCAACAACGAAGTGCCATCCGCAAAGCGCTGAACGACCTTGAAATCAGTACGAGTGGCAAGCCCATCAAGTTCATCAATCCGCCGAGTGCCCAACACGTCGGGCTCTGAGGAAATCGGTGCCTCAGAGAAAAACTCATCTTGTTCCGGATGGCCCTGCGCGCGGACGAGGTAGCGTTTTTCCACCGCTCCATTGAGGAATTGCTGTTGCAGCACCCGACAAAAATGGCGGGTCCGCGCGAAGACGACGAGCCCGGTGGTGTTCGCATCCAAGCGATGAACCGGCCGTGGATACTTCGGCGCGTACGCTTGATTTAAAATGTACTGGAGGGTGTTGCGGTGAAAACGGCCGCTCGCATGCATCGGCAACGGCGCTGGCTTATGGACCACCACGATGGCTTCGTCCTCATGCACGATCCGGATTTCCGCTGAGACCGGCGGCTCGACGGCTGGCGGGAAAATCTGCACGATCCGCTCGCCTGCGCGCACCACGTGGTCTTTGCCACGCGGCGTCCCCCCGTAATTTTGAAAACGCCCAGCCTCACAACGAGCCTCCCACTCCGCCGCTGGAACCTGCGGAAAGAGATCCACGAGAGCCTCTAGCAGCGTGCGACCATCTTGCGCTTGGGGGACGTTGATCGGGCGGCGGTTTTCTGCCGAAATCGATCCGGGCAAGGGATGCGTCGTCTGAAAGATCGACTCGTGCAGCACTCCGATGCGTTCTGCCATGCGCTCGGGCGCGCTCTTGAAACAATGCGGGCAGCTAACGCCTTCCACATGCCGCGGATCTTCCTGATCCACCGCGTCCAAGGGTGCCTGACACGCAAAGCAAACCGCGTAACCCGACTCGCGGAGCCCAGGGTCCACCCCGACCCGCTGATCAAACACAAAGCACTCACCCTCGTAGTGATCGCCACCACATTCCTCAAAGTACTTGAGAATCCCACCATCGAGCTGAAAAACATTTTGGAACCCTTCGTTCTCCATGAATGGCCCAGCCTTTTCACAGCGAATGCCGCCCGTGCAAAACATCACCACCGGTTGATCCTTGAGTTCTGCTGGCAATTTCCTAACGGCATCCGGAAATTCCCGGAACGTGTTGATGTGCGGAATGAGCGCGCCCTTGAAGGTTCCGAGCTTCACCTCATAATCATTCCGAGTGTCTAGCAACGTCACCGGTCGCCCTTCGTCCAACCAGCGCTTGAGTTCGGTTGCCGCCAGTTTGGGCGAGGTATAATTTGCCGGACGGATGCTCTCGACACCGAACGCAATGATTTCCTTTTTCACCCTCACCAGCATGCGGTTGAACGGCTGGTCGTCGCTGAGGCTCACCTTGGGCTCCAGCCCTTCGAGGCCGGGGATTTGGCGGAGTTTTGCGAGCAGCAGGTGGATCGATTCCTCCGCGCCAGCCACGAAGAGATTGATCCCCTCGGTGCTCAGCAGGATCGTCCCCTTGAGATTCCAAGACTTGCAAGCGGCGATGAGATCCTCACGCAACTCCTTCAGCCCGGTGAGTTGAGCGAAGCGATACGTTGAAATGTTCGTGACAGCAGGCACAGGGAAAAAACATCACGATCCCCGCCTCCTTGCCAGTGAAGAAATCGAATCTTTCGGGCTCAGAACGCCAATTTGAGGAAATTCTCGGTATCGGGTGGACGCTGAACCCGGATTCGGATAACCCCGTTCCAGATGAATCTGGTCTTGGAAAACGCCACCGTGATCGGTGATGAACTCGCCCTTTCTTTTGAGGATGGATTTGAAGCCTATCTTCCCCTCCCCTTGCTTCGCCGTGCCTGCCCGTGCGCCGGCTGCCAAGGTGAGCCAGACGCACTCGGACGGGTGCTTCGCCCAGTCGTGGATCACGGCCCCAGGGCCTTCACCCTAGAGAAATTCGAAACCGTGGGCGGATATGCGATCCAACTTTACTGGGCAGACGGTCACTCGACCGGGATTTTTAGCTACTTGTACCTCCAGAAACTAGCAGCCCTCCCACCCGCTGAGGACTTGGCCTGAAACGTGAACGCATCGCCGTGTTTTCCGCCCTCACCGACCTGGCCTCGCTGCCACTCCTTTCAGCGCGGGATTCAGCGGCACTGGCGAGCGCGGGACTGGACACACCCGCAGCCGTGCTCGCGCACTTCCCGAAGCGCCATGAAGACCGCCGACGCTTCGATGATTTTCCAAATCAGGAAACATCACACGCCGTTTGTCTGCGCGGCTTGGTGATCGATGCGTCGCTCAAGTTTGCGGGATCTCAACGGCGAATTTACGAGGTGGTGGTCATGAATGGCACGGGCGGCGTGTTCGGCTCGGGAAAAATCACCTGCCGGTGGTTCAACATGCCTTTCATCCAAAAAATCATCGCCGCCGGGCATGAGGTGATCGTCCATGGCAAAGTCAAAGACGCGAACGGGAGGCTGATCATCGATCACCCAGAATTTGAAATCCTCACCGACGATGGCGAGGCATCCATCCACCTCGACCGCATCGTCCCGATTTATCGCAACATCTCAGGCATCGCCCAACGTCGCCTCAGAGAGATCATTCATTTACTGCTCCATCAGATCGACCCCGCAACGCTTGAGTCGAGCCACAACCTATCCGAAAATTCCACTCGGGCAGCCGCCTTCCGAGAGATCCATTTCCCTGAGTCGATCGAACAAGCGCATTCGGCACGCCGGCGCTTCGCATTGGAAGAATTCTTCGCACTGCAGCTCAACGTCGTTTGGCGCCGATCGCGCAACGCGGAGCGCAAAGGCCGCTTGTTAGGAAACCGCACCACCTACCTCAAACAATTTTACGCGAGCCTGCCATTCGATCTCACGGGCGCACAGAAGCGGTCGATCAAGGAAATCCTCGCCGACATGCGAACCCCACGCCCGATGAATCGGCTGCTCCAAGGCGATGTGGGCTCGGGGAAAACATTCGTCGCCATGGCGTCGATGCTTCTAGCGATCGACTCGGGTTGCCAGGCGGCGCTCATGGCGCCCACGCAAATCCTCGCGGAACAACACTACCTCACTTTTTGTCGTTGGTTAGGACCGTTAGGAATCCGTCTCGCCTTGCGAACTGGCAACCGCGACGAAAGCAACCACCCAGCATCGCAAAGCGAGCCGCAGATCATCATTGGCACTCATGCACTGCTCTATGACTCCATTTCATTTCGCGACCTCGGGTTTGTGGTCATCGACGAACAACACAAATTCGGCGTCGCCCAGCGCGCCTCGTTGATCCTGCAAGGCGTGGTTCCCGACGTGCTGGTCATGACAGCCACCCCGATCCCACGGACGCTCACCCTGACGATCTACGGCGATCTGGATGTTTCCGTGCTCGATGAGAAACCGCCCGGACGCGGCAAGCTCGTGACCGCACTGCGTGTCGCCGCCAAGCAAACGGACGTCACCAAGTTCGTCAAAGAACAACTCGGCCAAGGACGCCAAGCGTATTTGGTTTACCCATTGGTGGAGGAAAGCGAGGTCCTCAAGGCCGAGTCAGCGACCGAAGCATTTCCCAAATGGCAAAAACGCCTTGGCGCCCACCGAGTCGGCTTGATTCACGGCAAGCTGCGTCCCGAGGAAAAGGAGGCGGTCATGCAGCAATTCCGCCAGGGCGAGGTCGCCGCATTGGTGGCAACCACGGTGATCGAAGTCGGTGTCGATGTCCCGAATGCCAGCGTCATGGTGCTCCATCACGCCGAACGCTTCGGGCTCGCCCAACTTCACCAGCTCCGCGGCCGGATCGGGCGCGGTGAACACAAAGGGTACTGCATCTTACTTACCGACGGAAAGAACCCCGAGGCCTTGGAAAAACTCAAGGTGCTTGAGAAGAGCACCGACGGTTTTGAGATCGCCGAGGCCGACCTGCGACTGCGTGGGCCCGGCAACGTCCTCGGCACTCTCCAAAGCGGCCTGTCCGACCTCCGATTCAGTGACTTCCTAACGGACATTTCCCTGCTCCGCGAGGCGCGAACACTCGCCGATCAAGCACTGGCAGCCGATCCTCACCTCGATGGCATCCATCACGCCATGCGCGATTTGATCCGTCCCACCGACCACCCGCTCGACCTGCCGACCACCGCTTGAGGGAGCCGATGCTGCGAGATCGGTGGTCGCTTCCCCGTTCAGATGAGCGTTCCAGCGGATGCATCCGGCTCGAAATCTCCGGATTTGTGCCGCCTTTGACTTGCGCGGAGGCCTCAGGGAGGCCATGGATGGGTCATGGATCGCTGGTTTCTCATCGCCGCCACCCTGCTCGCTACCGTGGGCGGGGCCTTGGGCATGATTTCGGTCCACCGCGGCAAACGCACCCAGTGGACGGTGGCGTGGGTGGCAGCTGCCTTCCTTTGCCAGATCGGATTTCTCTCGGTACGCGGCGAATGGCGAGCTGCCTGCCCACTGATGGATCGCGGCGAAATCCTCGCATTTCTCGCGTGGTCGCTCACGTTATTCTACCTCTGGGTGGGCCCAGCTTACCGCATCTCGTTGCTTGGGGTTTTCACCGCGCCTTTGGTGGTCATTTTCCAATCGCTCGCACTCATCCCCGGCACACTCACGGCGAATCCACTCAAGATCGTGGGTAGCAATCCGTGGCACGAGACGCACTCGGCGATGTCAGTTCTCTCTTATGGCGCTCTGGCACTGGCCGCGGTCGCGGGCATCATGTTTCTGGTATTAGACCGGCAACTGAAAGAACAACACCTGAAAAGCGGCCTATTTCGCAACCTCCCGCCGGTTCGCGAGTTGTTAGTTTCCCTCGAGCGCCTCCTGCGGCTTGGCACATCGTTGCTCACGCTCGGAATCATCGCGGGCTTCCTGATGCCGCGTGCCGAATCCGCATGGGGCCACCTCATCGCCGCCATGGTAGTGTGGTTGAGCTATGCCGCACTCTTGGCCGTCAAACAAATCCGTGGTCTAACGGGTCGGCGGCTCTCGCTCTCAGCGGTGATTTTGTTTGTCCTATCATTGGCGGTTTTCACCTTCGTCTAATGGAACTTCTCTGCCTCGGCCTCAATCACCGCACCGCACCCGTCGAGGTGCGCGAACGGTTCGCCGTGAGCAACAACCGCCTCGGCGAAGCCTCACACGAGTTGCTCGCCCTCGCGGATGCAAGCGAAGGCGTGGTGATTTCAACCTGCAACCGGACGGAATTTTACCTCGCCGCGCACGGTGCCGAAGAAGCATTCAAACGGATCGAAATCCGACTCACCGAAAAGATCCAACTCGACTCAAGCGTCGCGAACCATTTTTACCGCAAGGCGAAAACCGAAGCCGCACGGCACCTCTGCCGAGTCGTCAGCGGACTGGATTCCATGATGCTCGGCGAAACTGAAATCTTCGGTCAGGTCAAGCAGGCCTATCACTCAGCCTTGGAAGCAGGGGCGACGGGAACGATCTTAAACAAGGTGTTTCAACGGGCGTTCGGGGTCGGCAAGAAAGTCCGCACTGAGACGTCCATCCAAGAGGGCTCGACCTCGGTCGGTAGCGTGGCAGTCGATCTAGCAGAGAAAATTTTCGGTCATTTGAAAAACAGCGAGGTCATGATCCTCGGCGCTGGTGAAATGAGCCGAGTCACTGCACAAAGCTTGGTTTCCCGCGGTGCGAAATCGATTTTTGTCACCAATCGTTCGCTAGACCGAGCCCAAGAACTTGCAAACGAAATGGGCGGCACTGCCATCCCATTCGACGACTGGCAAAGCGCGATGGAGCGAGTGGACGTGGTCATTTCCTCAACCGGCGCACCTCACGCGATCGTCCAACGAGCGGATGTGGAAAAGATCAGGCGCGCGAGAAAATATCGTCCCTTGTTCTTCATCGACATCGCCGTGCCACGCGACATCGATCCCGCAGTCGGAGAAATCGAGGAGGTCTATCTCTACGACATCGACACGCTAGAGCAATTGGCGGAAGAAGCGCGTGGCCGCAGACAACTGCAAATCGAACAATGCGAGCGAATCATCGAACTCGAACTCGAAAAATTGAATTTACCTGGAACCTGAGATGAACCAACCCACCAGCCCTATCATCGTCGGCACTCGCGGGAGCGACCTCGCCCTCGTGCAGGCGACCGCCACCGAGGCGGCGCTTGCAGCTGCATTTCCGGGCAGGACGATCATCCGCAAGGTGATCAAAACCACGGGGGATCGACGCACGGATGTTTCGCTCGCCGAAGTCGCAAAGGCCGAGGGGACCTTCGACAAGGGGGTTTTCATCAAAGAAATCGAGGAGGCCCTGGACGCGCACGAAATCGACATCGCGGTTCACAGCCTCAAGGATTTACCAACCATCTTGGGCGACCGCTATCGCCTCGCTGCAGTTCTCGAGCGCGCGCCGGTGCGCGACGTTCTCGTCATGCGCGGGCCCGGTGGCATCGCCGCCTTGCCCGCAGGAGCCACCGTTGGCACCAGCAGTGTGCGGCGTGCCAAACAAATCCAGTGGCTACGCCCCGACCTCATCGTGACCGACCTCCGCGGAAACGTCCCCACCCGTTTGCGCAAACTCGCTGAGGATCCCAATTACGATGCCATCTTACTCGCCGAGGCTGGCTTGGTTCGTCTCGGATTCATTCCCGAGTTCACTTGCGGCAAGGACGATGAAATGATCGCCGGAATCGATGGCTTATTCGTAACCCGACTCGAAGAAAGCCAGTTTTTTCCCGCTGCCGGACAAGGGGCGATCGGACTCGAAGTTCGTGCCAACGATGAATCTAGTAGAATGCTCGCAGAGTCGATCGGCCACCAAGACACATGGCTTCGGATCACCGCAGAACGCGAATTTCTCCGCCTCCTCGACGGTGGATGCCATACACCTGTGGGGGTGTTCTCGACTATCGTGAATGGGGTGATTTATCTGAATGCCCGCGTTTTCCCTGAAGCCGGAGGGCACCCGACCTCAGGTGAGGCTTCTGGCACCGATCCCATCACTCTCGCACTCGAACTTTTCAATTCACTCTCATGAATCTATCAGGAACTTGTTACCTCGTCGGCGCAGGCCCCGGCGACCTCGGCCTCGTCACGCTCCGCGCCAAGGAATGCATCGAACTCGCCGACATCCTCGTCTACGATGCGCTGAGTAGCCCGGAATTATTGAATTGGACGAAGCCTGGCTGCGAAAAAATCTACGTCGGCAAACGGGCCAAACACCACTCGGTCCCGCAAGACGAAATCAACGCGCTCATCGTCGAAAAAACCAAGGCCGGAAAAAATGTGGTCCGCCTCAAAGGCGGCGACCCGATGATCTTCGGACGCGGCGGTGAAGAAGCCGCCGAACTGGCAGCGGCTGGAGTCCGCTTCGAAATCGTCCCCGGCATCAGCTCATCGATCGCCGGGCCAGCCTACGCCGGAATCCCCGTGACCCACCGTGATCATAACACCCAACTGACCATTTTCACCGGGCATGAGGATCCCACGAAAGGATTCAGCTCCATCGACTACGCCCAATTGGCAAAAGCACCCGGCACCAAAGTTTTCCTCATGGGCGTCGCGCGTCTTCGCGAAATCACCAGCGCATTCATCGAGCACGGAGCCACGCCCGACACCCCCATCGCCCTGACTCGCTGGGCAACCACCGGCTCACAAAAAACCATCGTCGGCACGCTGGCCAACATCGCAGACATCGCCGAAGCACAAAATTTCAGTTCACCCGCCGTGGCCGTGATCGGCGACGTGGTCAAAGAACGCGCTAAAATCAACTGGTTCGAGAGCCGCCCCTTGTTCGGCAAGCGGATCGTCGTCACACGCACCCGTGAGCAGGCGGGCGAACTCAGCAAAGCCCTGCGCGACTTGGGAGCGGATGTCATCGAGCTTCCAACCATTCGAATCGAAGGTCCGCCAGACCGACTGGAATTCGCCGAACTCGTGACCCATGCGCATGAATACAATTGGTTAGTGTTTACCAGCCCGAACGGCGTCGAGCGGTTCTTCGATGCATTTTTCGCGTCCTACGGTGATGCCCGTAGCCTCGGGAGCCCGAAGATCGCAGCCATCGGGGAAGGTACCGCAAAAAAGATCCGCGAGTACCGGTTTGCCGTCGATCTGATCCCCGAACGATTTGTCGCGGAAGGGTTGATCGATGCGTTTAAGAAAGAAGACATCGAGAATCTAACCATGCTTTGGATCAAGGCAGCCGAAACCCGCGAGGTCATCGGTGACGGTCTCACCGCGCTTGGTGCCATTGTCGATGAGTGCATCGCCTACCGCACGGTCGCGGAGACTGAAGACCCAACTGGCGCTCGCGCTCGTCTCGAACAAGAGGGCGCTGACCTCATCACCTTCACCTCAAGCTCAACCGTCGATCACTTTTTTGATCTCGGGATCGATTGGCCAGATGGCTGCGGAGCCGCAAGCATCGGCCCAGTCACCAGCGAGACCCTACGCAAAAAAGGCATGAAGCCGACATTTGAGGCATCGAAGCACGACATACCGGGACTCACCGCTGCGATCGTCAAGCACTTCAAGGCTAAACACTAACAAAACGGCTTGTGCCAAGCGACGAGGAACGACTCAAGGGTCTTCCATCACCCAAGTAGGCGAAACCACTTTCGTAATCTGGAATTGCCTCGGCAGCGCATCTTTCACTCGGCTGATTTCAATCGTCGCTTGGAATGATTGCCTCTTCTGACCTGATATCTTTCTCATGGCGTTAGCGACTTCAGATTCTTTCATCACATAGCCATAATAGATATCCTCCGTATTGGGTACGGCTATCGAATAGCTGAGCCACTGATCATCTCCAAATGGCCCATTATAATAGTGATCGCGAGTGCCATAAACTCTCACCACGGCCTGCTCCACTTTTTGGTCAAGGAGGTCTTTCCATGATGGCCTCGCAACAACGGCAAGGGCGTCAAAGTCAATCTTCCATTTCCCTGAATCGTCCGGCGTCAAATACGCGAGGTAGCTGGTCGAACTCAAATCAAATGGATAGGTTACTTTGACACCTTCCAGCTGAAGGAATGAACCTCCAAGGCTACTCCGCCAAGTGAATTTTGGCACCACCTTCGACTGCCCTAGCATTTCCAGAAACTCGATGACCTCGGCAGGACTTGAGCTGCCCATTCGAAAGAATGACTGGAGCTTATCAACATCACGATTTTCAAGCGCACTCTTCACGAGACCAATCGCCTCTTCCCGGGACGGTGCTGGGAACGTTGAAGCGACCTTGGCTTTGACCGGCACGCGGCGCCCTGCAGAGGCCACCTTCGCATTGGCCGCCAATCGCGGCATCACCCACATGACCACCGCGGTTGAAATCGCTCCAAGCGTCAGCAACGAAAAAATCACTGAGCCAATGATCGCCATGCGCTTCTGGGCCTGTGCCGTTGCGTCCAGCACTCTCCGCTCTCCACGTTTGCGAACCCGCCTCTCTCCGATCGCATATCTCTCCCCTCGCACACGCGGCACCTGCCCCAAATCCGGCCCATCACGATCCGCCCGCAGAGCCTTTCGGCTGCCTAAATTTACTCCTCGTTGGATGGATGAGTTTTTCATGAATACGTTGCTCTCAAAAACTAAATGCTCATTAAATCACGAATTCACGATATTTGTACCTAATATTTGCATATTACTTGGGGTTTTTGTCAAACACTTCATCTGCGACGACCCAATCTTCAGCAATGGCCTTGGTAACTTGAAATTGTCGCTTCGCAGCCCCTTGAACTTTCTCGATTTCGAGCATCATTCTCACCTTGCCGCCCTGTTTGAATAAAGCCTGTTTGATCGCAGTCTGTTCAGGCGATCCAGCCTTGCAATACCCAAACAAAACTTCACCCCTCCCCGGCCCAACCATTCGATAACACGACCACTCATACTCATTCACAAAGGCATTATCAAAATAGGTGTCGACTGAGACGAGTACCCTGACCTCAGCGGTATCCACTCCCCCCGTCATGATCTTGTCCCATGAAGGCTTAGATCTCTGAACATAAGCATCAAAATCGATCTTCCATTTCCCTTGATCCATTGGCGTCAATAAAGCCACCCTCTCAGGTTGGGTCTCTTTGTTTGAATACGTGACCATGACTGCGCCTAACACCACTTCACTGGTTTCAACACGCTTGAGCGGGGCATACCCTTGAATGGGCCCGCATTCAGATTCGATCTGTTGGAGAGCGTCAATCACCTCCTGAGGACTTGAATCGCTGACTCGGAAAAGTTCTGGAATCCTCTTCGGATCGCGAACCGCCAGGCCGTCTTTTACAAGCTGAATTGCCTCCCTCGCTGACGGAGGAATGGATTTGGAAACCACCTCCACATTTTCTGTGTTTCGAGTGCGAGGCCTCGCCACCAGTTCGTTTTCTTCAAGCTGGGGAATCACCCAGAAATAGACAAAAAGGGTGGTAAAAACCGCGACGAATAAACCCAGTAAGATCGACCATGACCTAATCACCTTTCGATGCTTCCGTGCCTCCCGACTTTCACTTCGCCGCTTGCGCCTACCACGAGAACGCTTCGGCTCCCCCAACACTTTGGTCATCGCAACCCGACCTATGGTCGGGGCATCACCGACCGCCCTCTCATGGCGACTGGCACGCACCGCTTTATGGATTCTATTGGGTCTCATCTACTCAATTCGTCGTGCCCGCAGTTCACGGAGGGGTTAACGTTACGCGCAACCGATCATAACGATCACTTGGCCGAAAAAGCCAACCCGGATTGGGATCCACCAGCTCATACCCCGTCAGCATGAACTCGTCCAAAAACTGGTTGCTGTTTGGCTCATACGCTTTCGAGCCAGTGAAGTGACCTCGCAAACGATATTCAAAATTCTGATCAAATGCATACCGCCGCCCAGTTGGTCCATTTTCTGGCAGCCGATCAGCGCTGTGCTTTTGGTCTTCACGAAAGATGACCAGCTTGGCCCGATTCCATGGCTGACGCGGCTTCCGGACGTATCCCCAAAAGCGGGTTTTTTCCACGAAATAGCGCCGGCCGTAATAGAAATCACCCACCGGCTCGTTCGCCACTTTCGCAGTTCGCTCTTCCTGAGTCGGCCCTCCCATATTGGCAGAACCCAAAAGCGATGAGCCACACTGTGTGGACAGACCACACAAGGCACTAAGCAAAATGATTCTCACCGACAACTTCTTCATCTTCATGATGCTAATGAGCACAATCCACCAAAATCAAGCGCAGAAAACCCAGTTGCAAGCGGATCTCATGGTTTCCCCACTTGGCATTCGATCAATCACGACCGATCATGCAGCCATGCCGCGTATTATCATCACCCTCGGTGACCCTGCTGGAATTGGCCCAGAGGTGATCGATCTCGCCCTAGCGTCAATCGACCTTCCGAGAGGATTTAAAATTGATGTCATCGGTGACCGTCTCGCAGGTACCCCCGGTCGACCCGACACCATTTCTGCTACCGCAGCACTCGCAGCACTCAATCAAGCGGCAGGCCAATTGAAAGATGGCTCAGCAGACGCAGTGGTCACTGGCCCCGTTTGCAAAGAAAACCTCCAAAAGATCGGCTTCTCCTTCCCTGGCCAAACCGAGTTCTTCGCCGATGCATTCGGAATCGCGGACTACGCGATGATGCTCACGGGTGCAACCCTAAGCGTGGCACTCACCACCATCCACGAACCCATCTCGGCGGTGCCGCATCTCCTCACCCTCGAGCGAATCACCCGCGTGGGATTACTCACCTCGGATTACTTAAAGCGCCGTGGCATTCCCCATCCACGCATCGCCGTCGCTGGCCTCAACCCTCACGCCGGAGAAAATGGCGCTTTCGGCGACGAGGAATCCCGAATCATCCAGCCTGCGATCGATCAACTGAATCGCCTCTCCATCGCAGACTTCTCTGGCCCCGCCGTGCCCGATGCGGTTTTCCGCGAGGCTGCTCATGGCAAGTTCGATGCGGTAATCGCAATGTACCATGATCAAGGATTGATTCCATTAAAACTATTAGATTTCGACACCGCCGTCAATGTGACCCTTGGATTGCCCAAGCCACGCACCAGCCCAGATCACGGTACCGCTTTCTCCATCGCGGGGAAAAACCTTGCGAACCCATCTTCGATGATCGCGGCCATCCGGTTGGCATGTGAACTTTGCAGTTAGAGCACTGAATCACGCTTGCCAAGGCCGCGATAGAACATCGCAAAGATGACAAAGCACCCTGCGATCATTGCTGAGAGGATCGACCAAAATTCCATCCACCCACGCCCGTCAGGCGTGACGCACGTATTTCGCAACCAGCCACACAACATCGCTCCCACCAGCGGACCAAGCCCGCTAGAAACCAGCGCGAGCAACCCTTGAGCCTGGCCCCGCATGCCAGGATCTACTCGGCGATCCAAAAACACCTGCGCAGTGATGAAGTAAAAAGTATAACACATGCCGTGCAATGCGATGCCGCCGATGTGCCAATGAATGGACCCGCTCAAGCCTGCATAAGCACTCATCCCAAAGCGCAAAACGGAAAGCCCAAGCGCCCACAACAACACGGACTTCACCCGGAACCGCATCATCACCGCTCCCACTAACAGCATCGCAGCGATCTCGGAAATCTGCGCAATCGTCATGGTCGCAGTCGCATGAGGATCACCGAGCACTTGAAGCAACTCGGGAGCATACATGTAGAACGCAGAAAGCGGCACAGAAAACAATGCCGTCACGGCGAAAAAGACGAAATGATCACGCTGCTTCAGCAGCTGAAACGCATCTAACCCCAAACGACTCTTCAGCGACGTCCCACCACCCAATGGCGGCGTGTAAGGCAAGGTGAGCGCACAAACCCCCGCCAAACAACGCGTCACCGCCGCAGCATAGCCAGCCACCGGGCTGGTGTCGGCATGGAAAACATAACTCGTCATCAAGCCTGCAACTACCCACCCGATTGTGCCACCCAGTCTTACCAACGGAAACTGGCGCTCACCATTCGCCAAATGAGTCAGCGAAATGGTCGTGAGAAGCCCCCATGAGGGACCCGAGAAAATCGAATACAGTCCTAACAGACCCACAAACCACCAAGGATTCATGCCCGCATTCAATGCCACAAACGCTGCAAGCAGGCTCCCGGCTGCAAGAAATGACAACCAGCCGTAAAGCCTCTCTGCCGAAATGCGCTGATCGGCGAGCGCACCACCAATCAACGGCGCAATCAACGAGCACAGGGTGGGCACCACGAACATGAGTGCCACCCAGCCACCCAAACCCCGCGCCTTTAGAATATTAGTCAGTGAGGAAAGCCAAAACCCGGGCGTCATCCCTTGCAGAAAAAACACCAACCAGAGCCACTTAAACAAACCCTTGGGACCGGTCTGAATGACGTTCACTTCTGTCACGGCCACGGGCTAATTGATCCTCCTGCGCTTGGCGAGCCGGATATGCCACGCAATCCCAAAATCAAACCCGAACTCACTCACCACTCGCAGGTTCTAACGTGTAGCTCTCTTTGCCATCCTTGACCGCCCAACCTTGGTCAGCCAACTGCCCACGTAGCACGTCGGACTCCTGCCAATTTCTTGCAAGCCGGGCCTGCCAGCGAGCATCCGCAAGTGCCCGAATCGACTCCGGAATAACCACCGCCCCCTGATCCACCTCCTCGGGCAACGTCAACCCGAGGGCCCGCATCAATCGATTGAATCCCGCCAGCGCAGCCGCGGCATCATCACCCGTTAGATTCGATGCCTCACGCAACCCAGTGAAGATTCCACCAAGCGCACCCGGCGTGTTAAGATCGTGACTCAAACTGTCCCAAGCGCCTTGAAACGGACCGAAGTCGGCACTCGCCAGCCGGGTACCCGGAGCAGTCATGGCCGCCAGTTGACGGGCGCCCTTGGCAAGCTTTGCCAACGCTTCGCGTGCCGCCGAGAGAGACTCTAGGGTGAAATTGAGCGGCTTGCGGTAATGCGCGCCGATCAACACATACCGCAACTCCATCGCCGAAAATCCACGAGCTGCTAAATCCTCTAACGTGTACAAATTTCCTAACGATTTCGACATCTTCCCACCATCCACTAACAAATGCGTGATGTGAAACCAATGCTCAGCAAAGTGGCCGCCACAAGCACACTCGCTCTGCGCGATCTCGTTCTCATGATGCGGGAAAACCAAATCTACCCCACCCGAATGCAAATCGAAGGTGTCACCCAAGTACTCTTGAATCATCGCCGAGCACTCAAGATGCCACCCCGGACGACCCTCACCCCATGGCGAAGCCCAAAAATTTTCACCATCCTCAGGCTTGCGACCTTTCCATAAAACAAAATCGGATAGACTATCTTTTTCATACTCATCGGAGCTGGATCGAGCATTCTGAGTTTTCCCGATTTCAAGCTCCCGCTGGTCGAGACGCGAGAGACGACCGTATCCCGGAAACGATGAGATTCTAAAATAAACCGAGCCGTCGTCGGAGGCATAGGCGTGCCCCTTTTCCACCAGCGCGGCGATCATTACAATCTGTTGCGGGATGTGCTCGACCGCACTCGGTTCGATATGCGGTGGCAGCAATCCAAGCTTTTCGCAATCGTCGTGGAACCTCACCGTCCAACCACGGGTGAATTCCTTGAGGGATTTTTCAGCTTTTTGGGAATCCCGGATAGTCTTGTCATCCACGTCCGTGATGTTGCGAACATGAAGCGTGCGAATCCCGCCGGTTTCCAAGGTGCGACGCAACACATCTTGAAGCACGAAAGTCCGGAAGTTCCCAATGTGCGCCGGCCCATAAACCGTGGGTCCACAGCAATAGAAACGAAACGTGCGCCCATCCAATGGCCGCAGGTCACGCTCGGTCCGAGTCAAGGTATCGAAAAGCCGCATGCCGAGGGTTTAGGGGTCGATCCGCCTTGAGCCAAGACCAAAGAGCGCAGAAACCGATTCATTTGGCGGCCAATAGAAACTCCGCAACCCGCTCGGAGAACCACCCCTCCGCCTCCCATGGCACGCGGTGCCCCGAACTAGGGGCGACAGCAAGCACGGCATTCGGCATCAAATCGACGGCACGCGTCGCGATCTCAAGAAATTTGAAATCATGTTCACCCACGACCCAAAGCACTGGCACGGTAATCTCCGGCAAGCGCGACCACAACGGACGCTGTGCCCCTAACGACCAGTCGACAAAGCTGCGGGCAAGCTCACGGCGCCGCGCAATGAGCGACCCACTCGCCAGAGCATCACGCATCGGCGAGGTCCCCAGCACCGCTTGGGAATTCCACGCCTCAAGAAATTCCTGCCAATCCCCCGTCAAGACTTGGCTCGCCCATTCAGCATCGCGTGCACGCCTCGCGCGACTCTCCGCTTCGCATTCCAAGCCCGGATGCGCGGAGACAATAACAGCAGCCTGCCACGGATGCTCCGCCTCTAGCAACGCATGCAACGCAAGCCGTCCACCCATGGAGTACCCTAGCAACGCCCGCCGATTCCCACGAAAAACCTCACCCCCAGCATCCGCATGAATGGCCTTGCCAAAATCCACGAGTGGCATCGGCTCGCACTCAAGAAACCGCCACAAGTCCACAGCCCGCGAACCAATCCCACGGCCAACCATGGCTTTCGCAAAGTTTCGCCAATCCGCCGCAATCCCCACCGCACCATGCAAACACCAGCATTCCATCGTCCCCGCATCACGGCGCTCATCGGCTAGTTTTGAGTACTGGATCACGGCTTGAAGTTGCCCGAGATGATAGAACTTTTCCCGCACTTCGCGAACCCAAATTCACTCCATGTTTGGAATCCAAGAAACCACCCGCATGGCGTCGCCTTTTTGTTTCATCTAAAATCAAGCATCCATCGGCGAAGCTTGTCAAATCCTAGGCGGTGGCGAAACTTGCCGAACCGAACCTATGGCTGCAACCACCAACTCTGAAATTCGAGGTACCCGCAAAGCGGAGATCCTTGGTACACTCGCGGGCTGGACTATGAGATGCTGGGCCGCCACCCTGCGCCACGAATTCGACGATCGCTGCGGGATTATGTCATTCAGGTCTCATCCCCACCCCGTGATTTTCGCCATGTGGCACAACCGAATTTTTACCGTTCCCCCAGTCTGGAGGATTTCCGGTGGTATGGGGCGCAAAACCTCAGTGCTCACCAGTGCCAGCAAGGACGGCAGCATCCTTGCAGCCGCGATGGCCGTCTTTGGAATCGGCTCTATCCGCGGCTCATCGTCCAGACGCGCCGTAGCAGCCTTGATTGGCATGAAACGTGCCCTCGCAAGTGGTGTCGACATCTGCATCACCCCCGACGGCCCGCGCGGTCCCCGCTACGGATTCCAACCCGGCGTCATCAAACTCGCCCAATCCTCAGGCGCACCCATCGTACCCATCCACGTCTCCTACTCATCAGCGTGGCGACTCAGAACATGGGATGGTCTTGTCATCGCCAAACCCTTCAGCAAAGTGACCATCATTTTTGACACGATGCTTGTCGTACCCGCCAAACTCGATGAAATTCAATTCCAACACGAGGTCGCTCGGGTCCATGCAGCCTTGATCGCCGGAGCCGATGATGCCTAAACCAATCCATTCATGAACCCACCTCATATCCTCGATGGCAAATCCGTCGCCGCCTCCGTCCTCGACGAATGTCGCACCGAAGCAGCAGCGCTATTAGAAAAAGGCATTCGCCCCGGCCTCGCCGTGGTGCTCGTTGGCAACGACCCTGCCTCACAAGTCTATGTAGGCTCAAAAACCCGCACCTGCAGTGACTTGGGATTCCATTCCCTTAAAATCGAACTCCCATCCGAGATCACTCAAGAACAACTTCTCAAGGTTGTCCATGACCTCAATGCAGACCCATTGATCCATGGCATTCTTGTCCAATCCCCACCTCCAAAACACATCGATGAAGAGGCGATCATCCGCACCATCGATCCTCGCAAGGATGTCGATGGATTCCACCCCGAGAATGTCGCAAAACTGGTATTAGAAGACCCCACTGGCTTTGTCCCCTGTACCCCAGCGGGCTGCATGAAATTGTTAGAAGTCTCAGGCATCCCTACTGCTGGTGCCGAAGCGGTGGTGATCGGTCGCAGCATGATTGTCGGCAAACCGATGGCACTTTTACTGGTCTCAAAAATCTCGAATGCTACGGTCACCATCGCACACTCGCGATCCAACGACCTCGCTGCAATCTGCCGTCGCGCCGACATCCTCATCGCAGCCGTGGGCCGACCCGAAATGGTCAAGGCAGACTGGATCAAGCCCGGAGCCGTAGTCATCGATGTTGGAATTAACCGAGTCAGCGATCCCTCAAAAAAATCCGGCTATCGACTCACCGGCGACGTCGCCTTTGAGGAGGTCGCCCCACTTTGTTCCGCCATCACTCCAGTCCCCGGCGGTGTCGGGCCGATGACCATCGCGATGCTCATGAAAAACACGCTGCAAGCTGCACGCCAGTTTCACCCGTAAGCCATTCACGAATGGAACGGCTTCGCGAGAGTCTAATTGATACTGCCTCCGGATCCCCGTCCATGGGGCACACTCGTATGCAGGACATCGACCTTCCTATAAAGGCTGCGAGAGAAATCGCCAGTGCTCACGGTGTGATTCCTGACCGTTGCGATATACTACAAAACAGCAGCACGTTAGTCCTCCGCCTGAGCGAGACGCTCGTCGCACGAATCGTCACCAACCTCGACGGCCCACGCCAAGGCAAAGAATGGTATGCCCGAGAAATTGCGGTTGCGGCACACCTTGCGCGCCACAAAGCCCCCGTCATTCCGCTCCACCCGGCCATTCCTCCAGAGCCATACGAACACCTCGGCTTCCCCATGAATTTTTGGCAATTTGTTACCGCCACCGGAAGTGATCCCGACCCAGAAATGATCGGCAAAACCTTGCATGATTGCCACGAGGTTTTGCTCAAATTTGACCAGCATCTTCCACACCTCGAGATTCTAGAAGAATCCATTAGAGTATTAGAATTAAAAAGTGCTCGCAATCATTTTTCACCACCTACTCTTGAACTACTCCGAGGCCACCTTACCACCACCATCGGCACCCTCGGCCAATTCCCGTCCCAACCGCTGCATGGCGATGCTCACCTTGGCAACCTGATGAATACAACATCTGGCCTCCTTTGGACGGACTGGGAGGATACGTTCACTGGCCCAGTCGAGTGGGATCTAGCCTCGGCCATCTGGAACATATTGATTCTCGAGGAAGATCAAACCACCGTAGATCAGATCCTTGGAGGCTACCGGCAAGCGGGCGGCGAGATCAACCCGCTTGCACTGCATCACAGCTTGATCGGGCGGGCCGCAGTGATGAGCGCGTGGTATCCCATCCTCTATCCTCATCCATCACAAGACCGACTGATCAAATTGCAACGCCGTCTGGATTGGCTAAAGACCATGGCGTCATCAGATCAGCCAAGCAGCAGCTTAAATTGCCAAAATTGATCCCCAAACGCTTTCCTTACCAAAAACTGCAGGTCATTATTCAACGCATGCGCTTGGCTGTCATCAATCTCGTTGGGCTCTCCCGCTCATTGCTCGGCCCAAACATGCCCCGACTCACCGACTTTGCAGAGAGAACCGGCCTGCAATCCTACCCTCCCGCATTTCCCGCAGTGACCTGCACCGCACAGTCTTCCATCGTCACCGGAACATCCCCTGCAACTCATGGAATCGTTGCAAATGGATGGTACGATCGCGAAAGCACGGAAGTCCGATTCTGGAAACAAAGCAACCATTTGGTCTACGGGGAAAAACTCTGGGACAAGTTGCGTCGAGAGATTCCGGGCTTCACCTGTGCCAAATTGTTCTGGTGGTATAACATGCATTCGACCGCCGATTTCTCGATCACTCCCCGCCCGCTTTATCCAGCAGACGGACGCAAGGTTTTCGACATTCACACGCAACCGATGGACATGCGAGAAGCTCTCAAGAGCGACCTTGGCCCATTTCCATTTCCCGCATTTTGGGGACCGGCCGCAGGGATCGCCTCGTCTGAGTGGATCGCAGCATCAGCGAAGTGGGTCGAGGAAAAACACTCCCCGAGCCTTAGCCTCGTCTATCTGCCCCACCTCGATTATCCCCTCCAAAAAGATGGCCCGCTTGCTGCCAATATCCCTGAAGAACTCCGCAAAATCGATACCCTCGCCGGTGACCTAATCGACTACTATGAATCACGTAGTATTCGAGTACTCGTGCTTTCGGAGTACGGGATATCCCCCGTCACCCGCGCAATCCATCTGAACCGTCTATTCCGCGAAAAAGGCTGGATCCTCATCAAGAACGAGCTGGGCCGCGAAACACTCGACTGCGGTGGCTCACGGGCGTTTGCCGTTGCGGATCACCAAGTTGCCCACATCTACATTAATGATTCAAGCATCCGCGAGGAGGTACACAATCTCCTCACATCGACACTCGGGATCGATGAAGTTCGAGATGCACACGACTGTTGGGGAAATGGCATCGCAGCTGAACGCGCCGGTGACTTAATCGCCATCGCCGCAGAGGATTCTTGGTTTACCTATTATTTCTGGGAAAATGACGATGTCGCACCTGACTACGCAAGAACCATCGATATCCATCGCAAACTAGGCTATGATCCCTGCGAATTGTTCATTGACCCAACCATTCGCTTCCCAAAGTGGCGGATCGCCCTATTCCTTCTGAAAAAGAAGCTCGGCCTGCGCGGACTTCTGGATGTCATTCCGCTCGATGCTTCTCTTGTCAAAGGATCTCACGGCCGAGATCGGGTTTCTCTAAAAGAACAACCGGTTCTATTAGGAACCGATTATCCTGTCACATCTGCTGAAGATGTCCATGAAGCCATCCTGTCAGCAGCTCGAAATTTGCCCGCGTGAACACTTCTCAGTTCCAGCACATCGTACTCCTTACGGATTCGAAACATCCGTCGACCGAGCCAACTGTTAGTTAACAGTATTCGCCGTCGTTTTAGCCGCGGGCTTGAGCAGCTCCTTGAATTCATCGCCCCACTGACGAGCAGAGTCATGATTGATGTATTTTTCCAAATGAGCGAGCATTCTTACAGAAGCGCTTACTTCGTCGCCATGGTGGAAGAGATCAACCTCCATGTCCCACTGCAGTTTTGGCTGATTTTCAGTTAGGAATTTTTCATACTCAGGTGCCTGCAATGCGCTAGCCATTCCAATCTTCTTCGTGGGCCTAGCCTCAGGCCTCCACTTTTCTGCTTTTGCCGCTTCCTGCTGGATACGCTTAATCCAAGCCGTGCGCAACTCACCCACTCGACTGGACGTTCGAAGCGGAGGAAAGATGATCGTTTCATAAACTTGATCGAGATGGATCGGTGACAATGCCCACTGATCTCCCTTGATCGAATCGATTCCATACACCGACGCAAACACGGTTGAAGTCACAGGCTTTCCGAGAACCGCCTCCTGCCCCTTCAGTGGATCAACATCCCGAAAAATGGCATCGACGGCCTCCTGCGCCTCGGCTGCAAGCTTCGGTCGGTCTGCTCTCTCGGATGCAGCCTCGATGGTTAGCAAAAGCCAGCGAAGTTGGTGCCGCAACGCCAGTCGCAAACTTGGAGCGGAAAGCTTGTCGGCCTCTTTATGTTTCCAATCTCTAAATTCAGCGGGTTTTTTCCTCTGCTGCTCAAAGTTTACCTTTTCTGTGCAATTTAAATAAAATTCAAACGCAGCTTCATCGCTGGCCATCGCATTCCGATAGGCCACAATGGCGAGTCGGAACCGCGCATCCACCTTGGAATCCGTACTTTCCCTGATGTTCTCAAGTTGACCTAACAACGATTCTCGATCTGCATCAGAAAGGCCGCCTGCCTGAACCTCGCTGACAGTCACGGCCAAGCAAAGCAAGTAAATCGAGATATGCATGAGTTGGGTCATGACATAATCCGAGGCATCGGCCAAGGGAGAAGAATCCATATCCTAAAATTCATTGCGGCCACCCGCCGAGCGCGGACAAAGCGTGCCCACCCCAATCCCACCGTTTCCGCACTTGGAATTTCCAGATTTCAAGGCATGGTTAACAAGTTCGCACTCGCTTATGAATTTTGCTTTCCGTCGCATCTTGGCACTCGTTGCTGTTTTTGCCATCACCTACGGGCTCATTTCCACGCTCCGCACGTGGCGTTCCACGGGCGACTGGCGGAACATAATCCGTGGATCGTCGGAGCACTCAGGACAGTTTCAGCCAGAATCCTTTACGCTCCCTGAAAAGGCGCCTCTGAATCTCGGCGGCGTCGAATTGCTCTCAAGGCTGAACGACGAATACGCAAAACTCACCGAGGCGGTCGTACCATCGGTCGTCAGCATCGATACCGCTGGGGTCCGCAGTGAGCAATTGCTGGACATTTGGGGGCAAATCCGTGTCCGCGACTATCCAACGCAAGGACAAGGGTCTGGGGCGATCGTCACACCCCAAGGACATGTCGTGACAAACCACCACGTCATCGCAGGCCAGCAAAAAATTCAAGTCACCCTCCATGGTGGCAAGACCTATTCTGCTAGACTTATCGGTGAAGATTCATTGTTGGATATCGCCGTATTGAAGATAGATTCTAATGAACCATTCACTCCACTCAAACTGGGAGATTCGTCGCAAACGAAAGTCGGTCAGATCGTATTGGCACTTGGAAATCCATTCGGCTTGGGGGAAACGGTAACCCAGGGCATCATTTCCGCGAAGGAACGCTCGATCTCGGACAGCCAGAGGGATCTTTTCCAAACCGACGCCGCAATCAACCCAGGAAATTCAGGCGGCCCACTGGTGAATCTCCGTGGCGAGATCATCGGAATCAATGTGGCAATTTTTTCGCCAGACAAACAGAACCCAGGCTTTCAAGGGGTCGGCTTCTCGATCCCATCAAATGACGTGAAGGATGCTCTGCTCCAAATCCTTGAACGTGGACGGCCTGTCCGCGGATTCCTTGGACTGCAAATGCGCGAACTGGACCCAGCAGTCCGCAACGCACTCGGCTACGAGGGCGAATTTGGCGCAGCTGTCATGGGCGTATCACCTGGATCTCCCGCTCAGACAGCAGGCATCGAAGCATTGGACGTGGTGCAATCCATGAACCGTGAAAAAATCCACTCTGCAACTCAGTTCTTCTCACTCATTCAACGGGCAAAAGTCGGCGAGGTGATCGATCTCAAAATCTGGCGAAAGGGCCAATCCATGACCATCAAGGCTACGATCGCCGAGAGCGGTGCAGCCACAACGACCGCTGCACAGAAGCCCAGACCGGGGAGCCAGACCGGCGAGGCCAACCGAAATGAAATCCTTAAGGCGATGGGTATCAAGGTCCGAGATGCATCCGTGGCAGAGCGGATGCGTGGCTACCGCGGAGTAATAGTAACAGACGTCTCACCCGCTGGCCTCGCAACTGGCCAAGTGGAACCAGCAGACCTCATCATCGCAGTGAACAACTCACGCGTCAGCAGCGCCAGTGATTTTCTGAGCGAGTTTACCGCTTCCGCAACGGTTGAAGACACTGTCCTGCATCTCATCCGTGATGGCCAAGTACTCCGCATTACCTTGCCCGCCCTTCCACAACCGGAATAAAAGCCATTCATTTCAATACATCTCATGATCCGCTCAAAAGTCACCTATGCTTTTCTTGGCCTCGCCGCATTGATCACCTTGTCGGCAGTGATTTTCTGGAGCCCTCGCATCGTACGCAGCGCAAACCATTTTCTAACCGATAAACAAAATCCCTCTGAAACCGCGACGTCAGAGCCCCAAGCAAATAGCCTGCAAACCAAACCCGCCGAGGAACTAAACAAGCCTTCAATAAAGCCTTCAATCACCCCCAACCTCAGGGACGCAGCAGCTCTAGTGGACCAGTTCGCAAAGGCACTTCAAACCGCCGACATCGATGGAATCTCAAAATTAATCAATAAAAGTTCACTCGATACCGCGACGCTCAACCGGCTCAAGGAACTCTGCACAAGCCCACTTCAACTCCGTCAGATCGATCCGATCCGCGAAATCGGGGAGCTTGAAATGAACAACCATTCGCGATGGGCATTGACCCTCGATAGCCGAGCTCCTGGAAATGACCAGATCGTCCTCGACCTGCGCCGAATGGATGGTAAGTGGATGATCGAAAAAATCACGCTCCCAAGCGCTCAAGGCACCAGAGCACCGATGACAATCTCATTAGATTCACTTGGCACCGCAGATGCCTTTCTTCAAGCGATTCTCAAGCAAGACTTCGAGGCTGCACTACGATTTACAGATCAATCCACCATTTCAAACGCTAAGCTCGCAGCGCTTTGCATCTTATTTGAGGAAGGAAACTACCGGCTTCGCGAATCCAAGCCCCTGCGTGCAATTTTCCACCGCACAGATGCCGCAGGCTACCTGGCCTATGTTCAATCATCCGATGCGAACCAAGACGCACAGTTTTCAATCACCCTGCATCACCTGGTGGGGAGCTCGAATTGGATCGTCTCCGAAATCAATCTCGATCAACTCTTGGCGGATTATACAAACCGCATCGCAGGGGGTGATTCCTACTTCACCCCGTTTGTTAGAAATCCAGCTGGAGGAGAGACACTCGCCATCTATTTTGAATTTGATCAAGATCAAATGAACCCTCGAACCCGCCGACAACTTGAAATCGTAGCTCGCATCTTGCTCTCGGATCCCGGCAAGAAGATCACCCTCAGCGGCCACACGGATGCCATGGGCACCAGAGACTACAACAATAGCCTATCAGGCCGCCGCGCCTCAGTCGTGCGTGACGTTCTAACAAAATTTGGCGTGAATCAAAGCCAGATCCTCACTCTTGCAAAGGGCGATAGTCAACCACGCCGACCAAATGTTTTGGAAAACGGCAAAGACAACCCGGAAGGACGCCGCGTCAACCGTCGAACCGAAATCTATTTGGATTTCTAACACGTTTGCGACCCATCAGGATTCGCCGCTCGCTCGCACGGCGATCCCCTCACGGACGATGAATAGCCGAACGATCAGTCCAGTGGTGACTACAGATGATATCGTGAGCCAAAAGTAGAAGGCAATTGGCGCGGCACGAGCCAAATCCGGAGGCAGTTCACTCACCGAAAGCAAGGTTGCCGCTGCATAAACTGGCGAGCTGATGGGTGATATTCCAGAAACCCACAAGGCTGCAGGAAGCAGGCGGTTGCTGGATGTGCTTAAAATGGCGCCGATCATCAGTGGGACCAAACCAACGAAAATCGTTGCAAGTGCAACCGCACGCCCGCCCTTCGACTCTAACAGAGCATGGAATCCCAATCCACCCGACATCAAAACCGCCACAAAAAATGCGAGCACTTGCAAAGGAACGAAATGCCCTGGAAACCAGCGTGATTCAATCAGTGCATGGGTAAACACATACCACCCAAAGGCACCGACTAATGCCATCACTGCCACCCACCCGATCGAGCTCGATGCATCCGCGAAGAGCGGCAACGATCCATGATTCTGCTTACGCACCCGCCGCCACCCACGAATCTGCATGTCAATTGATGGTGTAATCACTCGGGTCATCGCATATAGAATCAATAACGTAACCATCCCGTAGAGACCGGACATGCCAACAGCCTCAATTGCCTTAGGTGCCCAGTCACTGCCTGCGAGAAACCTCCGAGCGACCTCTCGCGAGGGAAACAAATTACCAGGGTCGATCAGTGGCAACGCATTTCCCAACAAAAGAATCTGAATCCAACCAAAAAACCCAACTGCCCAAAGCTTACCAAGTAAGAGCGACTCATTACGACGCCATCTGCGACAAAGCATCGCCGCGAACGCTAGAATCACTCCACCCTGACAAAAAACCGTGAATACGGCCTCGGGAAGATTTAACCCGAAGAACCGGACCTCTGGTGCAAGCTTTTGTCCTGTCGCAACGACGGCCGCGGCCGTACGGGGCAACAAGCCAGGCATACTTTCGAAAAAAACGGGAGTAATGGTGAGATACTTGAAAAAAACCAGCCCGAATCGCGCCATTTGCGGGACAACCGTATAAAGACCGAACACCAGTCCAATCGACACCAGAAATGCCCAGCGACGATTCCGAACCACCGTACCTGTCAGCAATCCAGTGAGATGATAGGTCCACGTCGTGGTGATGAAGATCGCGTAGAGTGGCAGCCAAACACCTAGTGCAACCTCCCCCTTCCAAAGCCCCCATGCAGTAAATGGCAAGGTTGATAAAAACATAACATATTCGCGAACCGGCAACCCAAATAAATAGCCAAGCACTTTTTGAAGCGGACTCATCGGAAGCAAGCGCTGATAGTCGATCACCCCCTCATCCGCTTCAGCCGTCATGCCACCCGAAACCTGAGCAGTACCCAAAACAAACAAGATCAGCGCCTGAAAAACAAGGAGTGGAATCAACACACCACGCTCCGCATCCCTCGGATTCAGATGTGTCCGATCCAGCCCGATCGCACGCAAGATAAAAAATAAGAATCCGGCAATCAGAATGGTAATGAGCAAAGCAATTCCCAGCCCTTTCGATCGCAAGCGCGACTGGCAGTATCGCCTAAAAATCGCATTTTGCCAAATCATCCAGCAACTGGGATTTTGTGGCTCAGCTAGTAGAAATTTAACAGGATCAACGCTCATAAAATTCGGTTAGTTTCTGCCACTCGAACGAGAATATCCTCAAACGAGGAATGCTTCTCCTGAAAGGCACTCATTCGGAATCCCATTTGAATCATGCCTTCTAGCAAATCCGCTTGGCCGTCAGCGGTTCCTTCAAATCCAAAAATCAACTCCTGCCCAGTAATCCGGAGGTCATAAACCGAGCCTTGCTCCCCCAACCACGATGCCGCTTCTTCATGCCGTGCCAAGATCCTAACGGTGATGGTTTTCTCATTTTTGCCAAGCTGAGCTCTAACATCATCAGCCGAACCATACGCAAGCAGCTTTCCGCGATTCATCACGCAAAGCGATGAACACATTTCCGCAAGCTCCCCAAGAATGTGAGAACTCACAAAAACCGTTGCCCCAGTTGCCGCCAACCTTCTGAGCGCATGACGCAAATCTCGCCGCGCCAGTGGATCAAGCCCACTTGCGGGCTCGTCGAGTATCAAAACCTTGGGTCGATGAAGCAGCGTCTTGGCCAAAACGACTCGCTGGGTTTGGCCTCGTGATATCTCTCGGCACCAGCTCTCACGCTGACCCGTTAGTCCAACCTCTTCCAAACACTCCGCCACACGATCGCGGCGCTGTGCTCGAGTTCCAAGCCCATAAGCTGCTGCATGAAATTCTAGAAACTCCCACACTTTTAAATCTGAAGGAACCGGAGCTAAGTCAGGCATGTAACCTACAATGCGCCTCGCAGCTTCAATATTCTCTAGTATATCGACACCGCCAAGGATCACCTCTCCGTAGGTCGGCTCCATCAGCGTAGCAAGCACTCGAAACGTGCTGGTCTTCCCTGCTCCATTTGGGCCTACCAACCCAAAGACCTCACCCTCAGACACCGATAAAGTCAAGTCGTCCACGGCAACATAGTTGCCATAGTCCACCCGCAGATAGCGGATATCGATTGCTGTCGATTTTTGCATCGTATGTTAGAAATCAAAGAGATCGGATGCGTGCCAATCGGCTGGCAAAGTGAGACCGATCGCTTCCATCTCGCGCTGAGCCGTTGCACGTTGTTTTTCCTGCTCCGCCTGGTAGGCCTTCTGCTGCTCCGGTTTTAGCAACGCCAGAATGGCATCTTGCCGAGACAGACCGGTGGCAAGACCACCTCGTTCAACACCAAGCCCCTCAAATTGCATCGAAGGATCAAAGTCTCTTGCCCCACGGGCCATGACCGCAAAGGCTGCACCACGCTGGCTGTCATCAAGATGCACGATTGAATCTAACCTCGTCACTTTCATGTCCGCCTCCTCCTGGACTCTTGAGACCTTTTCTAGCATATGATCTGATTGAAACTCCCTCAACTTCTCACCGGTAAGCGTGCGCTCCATGAAGGCAGACAATCCATCGTCGGCGCGAAACTCAGCAGAAGCTTTGCAAATGTCGTCGAGTCTGGTGCCCTCTTGAGTAAGTAGGTTGGTGTATTGCTTCGCGGCATCCTCCGCATTTTGGTTGAGCCATTTCGTCAATGCCTCTTGCTGGGCGGGATCCATTGAATACTTGCGCGTCAACTCGCCTACCTTTGCATCGGTTTGTCGCTGCAGTTCCTTCACGCGGATACGATCCAACAATGGGGATAAGTCACGGATGAGCGGCTGGGTCGCACGAAATAGGTCATCCGGACTCACCGGTTTACCGTCGCGGATGTTCTCCGCGATTAGGCGCGCACCATCCGCCAACGTTTTCCTCGCCTGATGGCCACGCGGGTCCCTTGACTCATAAACTACTAATCGATTGTTGGCATGCTTGAGCTCAGCCTCCAACTTGCCAGCTCGCTCCTCGGCCGATCCAACTGGCGGAGGCATGCTCTGGATGAAGAGCGTTGCTCCTACAGCTCCAACTATAATTCCTAAACTGAGTGAAAGTACAAATCGCATGGAGTGATGAAGTGGTCTTTGGATAAGCAAAACATGAAATTATTTCAGCTCGCGGCGAAGCTCTACGATGCTATCACGAATTTCAAAGATTGTTAAGCGGATTTCCTCCAGCGAGGCCATCAGAGCGGGATCCCGAGTCCCTTCCATCAACTGCTGGCAGGCACGAACAGCTTCATTGAGCCAGTTGAGGCAACGCTTGAGGACCGCAAGTACAAATCCCGTTTCAGGCTCGTAGTCGCTATCATTTCCAAACAACACCCCTGCAAGTTTACCACTCACTTGAAGCAGGTTGGTAACGAGTTGATAGGATGGCGTGCCTGGACCTTCATCGCGCTTGATCACGTCCATCGCAAGCATCGCCAACGACTGGGCCTTGGCTTGCAACGGGTGATCCTCTCCTTGTCCAGACAAATCGTCGGCAAGCTTTTTAAAATCGTCCTCACTTTCCTCGTCATCTATCGACAGGAACCCATCTGCTGGATCATACCCCGCACCTTGATCCGGAAAATCATCCTCTTCCGCTTCGTCACGCTCCGCTAATGCATCTAACAGCCCATCCCAGCCCATCACAAACGCTTCCTTCTGCTCGCTATCGACGTCTTCCATGTATTTCTCCAAAACCTCTTGGTACGCGTCCGTCAAACGATCCGATTCTTTCAATCGCTCTTCCCAGGCAAACTCATCGAGTTCCTCAGCCGATTCTGGCTCGGGCCCCTCGGAATCACGCCGACGAATCACCTGAGCCATGAAATCTCGCATCGCATGCAGATTGGCGAGTTTCTGCGCCTCTTCTGCGTCCGCATCCATCTCCCACTCGTGAGGAGAAATCGCGAGCTGATAGCCCGCAGTCTCAATGACCACGCGGCCATTGATTTCACTAAACCACTCAAGATAGAGTGTGTTCCTCCACTCGAAGGGGATCTCTAGGCGCTCACGATAGAGCTCGTTCAATTCTTCTTCGCTCACAGTCGGCACGCGGCTCTTTCGCGATGCCGTCATGTCTCCTACGATCCCAGCTTGATCAACATCAAGAGAGCCTAATCCCTGCATCGGCTTCGGGTGTGGATTTTCAAACTGCAACCTCGTGCCGGCAAGATCACGCCAACAGTCGCCATTCAACGATAAGATCAAGGGCTCATCACGCCCCGCCAGCCAGATGCGCCCCGTCGTTTCCCCCTCGACAGTGTTGTCGATTTCTCCCTGCGCGACCGCATCTTCTATCCTCCATGCCATGGCTTGCAGTTTCCGCAATTCCTGCTCCTCCCGTCAAGCCAGTGTCTGGGACGATTTTTAGGGCCGCCCGGGCAGACCCTGCTAAATGCATGGACTCAACCACCCTCGCTGTTCCACAATCTCCTCAGGTTCAGTTACCAACAACCGCCAAGGACGTGCCAAAGAACGAAAGACCTCGCGCGAATTCTCGTACTCACCTGCGTACTCACTCAGTTAACCGACCATCCATATGAACAAACCCAAATTTGCAGCCCGCTTTTTTACAACCATCACCGCGCTGCTACTCGGCTGCGGAGTAAGCCATGCCGCCGAATGGTTGAATCTTCCTGCCAAGCAAGGCACAGCCAATGGTAAAAAAGTCGTCCTCGTCTCTGGCGACGAAGAATACCGAAGCGAAGAATCCTGCCCAATGCTCGCAAAAATCCTCAGCCAAAAATTTGGATTCAACTGCGTCGTGTTGTTTTCGATCAACCCAGATGGAGGATACATCGACCCAAATTTCCGCGAAAACATCCCCGGCTTGTCTGAACTCGATTCGGCAGATCTATTGATCATCGGAACCCGTTTCCGTGAATTACCCGACGACCAGCTCGCGCATTTCGCCAGTTTTCTCAATGCGGGCAAGCCTGTCATCGGCTTCCGCACCGCGACCCACGCATTCACTGGCCCTGCCATGGCCGGCGATTTTAAATGGTCTAATTTTGGAATCAATATCCTCGGTGAAAAGTGGGTCAGCCATCACGGCAAACACAAATCCGAAGGAACGCGCAGCGTCGTCGAAGAAGCAAACGCGACCAACGAGATCTTACAGGGGGTCGGTGAGATTTTCGCCACCACCGATGTGTATGGCATCGCCAATCTCGACCAACATGCTGCGACAATCCTCCTGCGAGGTGCCGTGACCCAATCACTCAAGCCCTCGTCAAAAAATCTCGAGGGCCCCAAGAACAATCCAATGATGCCGCTGGCGTGGCTCCGAGACTACACCGCACCAAACAAGAAAGCTAAAGGCAAGGCTTTCTGCACCACGCTCGGCGCCAGCATGGATTTTGCCGACGAGGATCTCCGCCGCCTCATGATCAACGCATCTCTCCAGCTCACCGGTTTGAGAATTCCGACGACGGCCGACGTCAAGGTGGTCGATCCATTCACTCCGAGCGAATACCGCGCAATCACCGAAAAGAATTTCTACAAGAACCGGAATCTAAAGCCTGACGATTACGCGCTCGGTGAAAGTCCGGCCACCCAAGAAAAAACTGATAAGACCGAAGCCCTCCATCGCCACGCGCCAAGCATTGAAGCACCTAGCGCGATTTCCATTAGAGCGCAAACCGTCGCTGCGCCTGCACTTGGTGAAAGACTGGTGCTAATTGGCAATGGCCTAGCAGAAAGGGATCTCTATTACAACCGACTCGAAGCCGAATTTTATCTTCGCTACCCTGACAAACAATTGATCATCCGCAACATGGGACGTCCCGGGGACACGCCGGCATTCCGGCCCCATCCGAGTCGGAAGTCCCAGTGGGCATTTCCCGGTGCCGAGAAATTCCGCCCAGAGTTTGCTAAACACAGCGGCGAAGGATTTTTCCCAACCCCAGACCAGTGGCTCACCCACGTAAAAGCAGATACCATCGTCGCCTTCTTCGGCTACAATGAGTCATTTGATGGCCCATCCGGAGTTGAAAACTATCAATCGGAGTTAGAAGCATTTGTCCAGCACACGCTCAGCAAAGCCTACAATGGCAGCACCGCGCCACGTCTCGTACTCGTCTCTCCCATCGCCTATCAAGATCTTTCAAGCACCAAGCAACTGCCTAACGGATCCGCAGAGAACGCAAACCTCGAGCTCTACACTGCCGCCATGGAAAAGGTAGCTAAAAGCCATTCGCTGACGTTCATTAATCTCTTCCACCCGACCGAGACCCTGTATTCCACCACCAAAGCCGCACACACCTCATATGGGTTCATTCCGAACGATGCAGGCTACCAAAAACTTGCCAGCATCCTTGCCAACGGCATTTATGGACAACAACCCCACGTCTCAAAAGCAAATCCGAGTATTCTCCGCGATGCCGTAATTCAGAAAAACTGGTTCTGGAGTAACGACTTCAACATCCTCAATGGCGTTCATTCCCACGGACGCCGCTACAAGCCATTCGGCCCACAAAACTATCCCGACGAGGTTCTGAAAACCCGCGAAATGACCGCAGTGCGCGACACGCTCATCCACAACATCGCCACAGGGAAAACCTCTAGCCTCGCAGTCGACGATTCAAAAACACACACCCTTCCGCCGGTAGAATCCAATGTCGACACCAAGCCAAACTATCTCTACGGCCAAGATGCAGAAAAAGCTCTCGCCGTTCCCGAAGGCTACCAAGTCAAACTTTTTGCATCTGAGCAAGAATTCCCAAATCTCGCAAAACCCATGCAAATGTCATTCGACAACCGCGGCCGTCTGTGGGTCGCCACCATGCCAACCTACCCAGCATACCGGCCAGGCGATCCGCTACCAAATGACAAAATCCTTATCTACGAAGACACGAATGGCGATGGAAGCGCCGACAAAGAAACGGTATTCGCAGACAAACTCCAATTACCCATCGGATTTGAATTTGCGCCAGAAGGAGTCTATGTCTCGCAAGAGCCTAATTTGATACTTCTTCGCGACACTGATGGCGATGATCGTGCGGATGTTAGTGAAATCGTGCTCGGTGGATTTGATACGCATGACACTCACCATGCCATCAGCGCTTATTGCGCAGATCCCTCTGGTGCATTCTTGATGGGTGAGGGAGTTTTCCTCCACTCAAACGTCGAAACTGCATACGGACCTGTTAGAGGAATGAATGGAGGCTTTTTCCGCTTCAATCCGCAGCTGAGTCAGTTAGAGAGAACTGCCCAACTCAGCGTCCCAAACCCTTGGGGAATTGCCTTCGATGACTGGGGACAAGATTTCTTCCTCCACACCTCTGGCACAAGCATCAACTGGATGCTACCGGTTTCAGTAAAACCAACTTACGGCAGCCAATGCCCCACAACCGCAAGCCTCGCCCCGAAAGGCCAAGCAGTCCGCCCAACCTCCGGGCTTGAGTTCGTTTCATCCCGCCACTTCCCTGACGCGGTCCAAGGTGACATGCTTCTCTGCAACAACATCGGGTTCCTTGGAATCAAACAGCACGCGATCGTCGATGATGGGACTGGCTACAAAACCGAATTTCGCCAAGACTTACTGAGATCATCCGATGCAAATTTCCGCCCTGTGGATCTCGAGTTTGCACCCGACGGTTCACTCTATGTCATCGATTGGCACAACACGCTCATCGGACACATGCAGCACAACGCCCGTGACCCACTGCGCGATCACGTCCACGGCAGAATCTATCGGATCACATACCCATCACGCCCACTCGTCGAGGCAGCCAACATCGCAGGCGCCCCGATCGCGAAATTGTTAGAAAATCTAAAGCTACCCGAATACCGTACACGCTATCGGACACGTCGTGAACTTCGCTCACACCCTGCAGAACAAGTGATTCCTGCCATCCAAAAATGGATCGTAACCCTCGATCCACAAAATCCACGCTATGAACACCATCTGCTCGAAGCACTCTGGACAACCTGGGGATTAAATCAAGTCAGCACCGACCTCGTCCAACGTTTGATTGAATCCAAGGATTACCACGTCCGCGCTGCTACCGTTCGGGTGATTCGTTACAATGCCTCACAGGTCCCAGATCATGCAACATTGCTTGAAAAGGCCGCCAGCGATCCTCATGGCCGAGTTCGGTTAGAAGCAATCATCGCTGGATCATGGCTCAACGATGATATCGGTAAAGAAGTCATCAAGATTGCCTCGGCCCAGCCGCTTGACGACTGGAACCGTGCTGCAGCCAAGACCGCAAGCACCCGCATCGAGGGTAGCAAAGAGACTGCTGAAGATGAACACCCAGCGCCAGCACCGCCCGCTCACTTGAACGATTCAGAGAAGAAACAGTTTCTAGCAGGTCATGAGATTTATTTCCGCGATGCCCACTGCGCGACCTGCCATCAGCCTGATGGCAAGGGCATCGATCCCGCATTCCCACCTCTTGCAAAAAGCCCTTGGGTCGCTGGCGATCCTACCCGCACGATCAAGGTAACCCTCCATGGACTGATGGGACCTCTTGAAATCAACGGAAAACACTATCCAGGACAAGTGCCGATGACACCATTCGGAGGCATCCTCAAGGATGATGAAGTCGCAGCAGTTCTCACATACATCCGCAATACCTTCGGTAACACCGGTCGTGCAGTCAGCCCGCAAGAAGTGAGCAAGGTCCGCGATGCATCCAAGTCCCAAAAGCTTTTCTACTCACCCTCAGAACTTCTCAAAGAGCATCCTCTCAACTAATATCCCAACCGAGGCGACTACATTCCAATGAGTCCCCGTGCTCAGCGGGATTGAGCCACATCACCCTCCTTACCTGAGGGTCTGTAGATGTTGAATTCGACTCTTGAGAATGAAGAGATGTTTAGTTTTGCCTTTCCAAAATTCTGACTAGAACCCATCAGAAATCCACCTTTCATCCCGTCGAGGTGGAACACAAGAGAGGATCCATCAGCAAGGTGGCCGCGAACATCACCGCTCAAACGCTTGCAACGCTCGAGACTCACGGGTTTCAGCGCCACAGCGCACAATCTTTCTAAAGGAACGACAACCTCGCTGAATGCCGTCCTGATTTTCACCATTCCTTTTTCAATCGAGACCACTTCACCCGAAATGGTATCACCATTCCTCAACTCCATGCGGCCAGCAGCATCATTCACGGTAGCACCGACCTTCGGAGTATCATCATCGCGCGGACCAAGATCTTGATCCAGCATCACCTGCGCCCCAGCCACCGGATCCAACTCTCCATCCCACTTACTTACCCGAATGCCTGAAATCTCCACGGGCGAAACACTCGTCGAAATGAAATGAACCACTCCTCCACCCGAATCTGATACCACGTTTGAATCAGTCCAAACATCCACCACCTTACCATCTACAAAAAGACAGAACTTGCCAGACTTCAAACTCGCACAGATCTCAATCCGAGCTTCTTCGCTTTCCTCTAACAGAGTTACGTTAGGAGTGTGCCCGAGAAATTTTTGCCCGTTGCATCTCCGAAAATAAACCGATCTCTGCTGAAACGTAACCTCATAGCCACTGGTGGGGTGATCACTTCCTGTATCATTTGAAAAAAGAATCAGCTTGAGCCCCAAGCCGCCATTCCACGCGGCATCAAAGGCGATGCGACATTCGTCTGGCAAGCCAACGTCTCGCGCAATTCCCCCAGGCGCTTTCGAAGCAAACATCGAATGCCGATAAATCCACGCGGGACTCTCACCGGATTGCCTCCAACCATTTAGTCCGCTGGGCCCCTTAAAGAGAAAATTCGTAGGCTCGTTGATCGTCACACTCTCGACCATAAGTCGCTTGAACGTCATGCGCCCCGCAAAACCAGTGTCCAATGCGATTGAATCCGCACTCACCGCTGCCAATTGCCCTCGGACTGCATCTCCATTCGTCAACCTCACCAAGGCCTCGGACCGATCATCAAGCTGGGGTAATTCTACAGTTTGTCTGAACTCGATTACGTTTTTCATTAAAAACGTAGCGGGCTTCTCAAGCATGGGCGATTTCCAAACCAGCCACTCTCCATCGATTGATTCGACCGAGCCAGACAACACATCATGGTTGCCGAGCTGGATCATCGAGTCCAAGGAATCCTCGGCAAAGACAATGCACGACGAAAAACTAATCAACACCAACATCCGCGAGAGTTTCATTCGTTTAAATTTTCCTCGGGTTGATTTCCAATCCAATCCAATACGGATATCGCAGCTTGCTCAAACTTTAATACACCGAGCAGCGGATGCACTGCAGTCGCCTGACCGTCGAAAAGAGCAATGGAAGCAAGCCCCAGCCTCTCATGTTCATGCAATTTTACCCTAACTACGATTCGATTCCTCGATTCAAACTCACGCTCCGGTCTTGCAAAACATACCTTCAATAGATCAGACTCCTCAAGCTCAGTAGTCTGCTCATCGGAACCACTCTTAAGTGAATACGCAAAGCCGCCATTTTCCAAGGCAGTCACACTCAGTCGGCCACTCCAAACTTCCTCATCACGACTTAGTACCCTGTCAGATCGGGAATACACCTCATCTTCGCGAAGATCAGATATGATCTCTTGACCTGTTTCAAATAGCTGAATTCCAAAAACCTCCTGCACCGAGCCTGCGGCACCAGCACTCAAGAGTAATAAACCGCCCCCAGTTGTAGCATCTTGCACTGGATCGACCCCGCTCGCTTCAAGCGCCCCATCTAGAAACAAATCAAGTCTCGACGTCTTGCGGTCCACTCGAATTTCTATATCTACCTGATTCTTTGGAAACTCATCCGGCCTCCGAGGCGACATCATCACTGAGTGGAAATGTTTTCCTTTACTCGACTCCCTCTTGATTTCAAAACCCGCACTGTTGAATTGTAAACAATAACGATCTATCCGTTCGACCTCTGGAGACATTGGATCTGCAAAATACAGCTGGAACGCAGGATCGGCCTGCCAACGCAGCGTGAACTTCACGCCGAATTGCTGCGGCAATTCAAATGGCTTTCCGGCAACGGCCGCCCCATTCGCACTAAGCACGCCCTTCACCACCCTCCACGCATCAAGCGATCCAATCTTTGGTACCCATTCATCGTCTGTGTTAGGTCCCACATAAATCACCTTTTTTTCACGAATTCCAAATTGAATGGATTCAACTAGCTCGCGAGGAATGGTTAAATGCCCCAGTGCCTGAGAGGACACTTGCAGGTCAGCGTCACTCAAACCTGTGACGCTTGCAAGGAACTGGTCACCATTCCTCAACCGAACCATAGCACTCAGCGTGCTTGATTCGGTCGCGGCCTCAGCGAATCTAACCTTCTTTACCGATTTCGCCTTTAGAAGAAGTGGCTCTATGGCTAGTGGAGATCTGAGCTCAATCATACCATTTTCATGAATCGCTTGGATCACTCCAGACAAATGCGAACCATCCGACTGCATCACTTCGTCAGCGCGCAGGCACCCAAGACCAGCACCAATCATCACTGATCCTATAAACCAATTTAAACACGAACTTAGCATGATATCACTTTTCGTAGATCGGGAGGAATCGATAGTTCAATGCGAGCGATAACAAAGCACCGGCCGTGCTGAACGAAGGACCTTGGTTGCCCAAGAATGACCCGTCGGCAGATTGTATCGCAGCAAGGTAGCGGATATTGCGGCGATTCCACTCTCTCCATGCAATTTCGTCGGCGTGGAACAATGCTTGTGCCATATAATACTCAAAATAAAATGGATAGAGCCGATCGCGAAAATCCATATTTTTTTTCAGATACTCCACGCTTGCATGATATCCACTAGAATCGACCTCCTTAGCGAGCCCAAAACATAGAGCACTGATGGCTGTCAAGGTCGGCCTGCCGCTTGATGGTGCGGTATATCCTTGCGAGCCGTCTTTGCAACGACATGACGCAAGATAAGCAAGACCCTTCCGAATGGCTTCATCGGGCACCGAGATTCCAGCGTTGCGAGCAGCGAATAATGCCACCATTTGACACCCAGTTACCGTGGTATCCGCATCCACGCTTTCAGGCGTGTAGCGCCAGCCACCGAAACGATTGCCTTTCTGCGAACGGATGATCAATTCAACCGCTTTTTTAAGTGCGCTTGCAATTCTTGGATCCTCAAGTACTCCATAGGATTCTGCTAGAGCCTTTGCAGCAAACGCATGATTGTACATGCTTGATCCAATGTAGCCCGTTTTCTCGTCTTGCTGGGAAATAATATAGTCGATCCCGAGGCGAATATTCTTGGCGTATGGCCCGTTGTTCGGATCTTCACCATGTGCAAGAAAGGATGCAACACATAGAGCAACAACCCCAGGTTCAGCACCAACAGTTCCACCCCAAGAGCCTGTGGAATCTTGAGATTTCGCAAGGTATTCAAGTCCTCTTGTATAGATTGACTCAGCTTGCACCGGAATAATATCATCTTGGCGAATCGGTGAATCCTGCGCCCATACGGATGCCATGAAGGCAATGGAGAAAGCCAGAATTCTACTTAGGTTCACCAACGAGGAAATCATAATGTTCACCGCAATCATTTTTGTTTTTTCTCAGCCCCTCGGTTGTATAAATCTAATATCTTTTTGAATTCTTCGGGCAATTCATGCCCCGCATTGCCACTTGCCTTTGGTACTCGGCGCGCTTCACCCTTGCCACCTGCAGGTTCCGCATTTGGGTTCCCCGTTACATCCGCAGCGCCGTTAGCCCCTTCCCCGCCTTGATCCGAACTCCCAGCACCTTTATTTTTGCTATCTTTATCGGCATCAGGTAACTTACCCATCATGCGCTCCATCATATCCATCATCGCACCACCCGATTGTCCACTACCTTGCTGTTTTTGCTTTTCCTTGGCGGCTGCGTGAATCATCTCGATGACCTCAGTTTGCGTCGCGATGGTGCGTCCACCGGTGTCACCGCTGGCGAGTTGCTCCGTCGCCTCATCCATGATTTTTTCAACGTCATTGAACAACTCGATCACCTGAGGAACCGTCTGCTCGATCTTCAATTGTTGCACATCCGCAGACAACTCGTCTTGTCGGTCAGCCACTTGGCTAGCTCCCTCACGGTGTGCTCTAGCAGAGGTTTTAATTGAGATCTCCTCCGAGGTAGCTCTCCCTAACACCAGAAGCAAGCAGGTAAATAAAATTGGCCGATTCATCGCTTCTCAGTTTGGTTAAGTGAATTGGGCGGCGTGCGTCTGGCTTGTTCGAGCACGCGAGTCTGCCCCCTGAGGTCTTGCTCCTGTTGGACAAGTTTCATAACCCGCAGCATAAACTCGAAATCCTCGTCTTCTGGGCTCACTCTGCTGTCCCCCACCCCATTACCAGATCGGTCATTTTCACCCTCCAGTTTCTTCGCCCATTCATCGAGCTGGCGCGCCCACTTCCTTGAATTCTCAGTGGCCATGAATGCGTGATTGATTGTCAATAGGCTCCGGATGTCTTCAAGGCCGACATCTAGGCGCGATGATCGCATTTCATCAAGAATCTGCTTAAACGATTCGCCCTTGGTCCGACCAAAATAACTGGCTAGATCTTCCTGCAACCAACGCAAATCGGATGCGGTGTTCGCCTGTTGCATGGAAGCTTGTTTCAGGCACCGCTGATCAGCTGGATCCAGTTTCGACATCCGCACCCCAAGCACACTCGGAAATACATCCACCAGAGCACTCGCCAACGCCGATTGCTCGCCAGCCGCTTTTTTAAGCCGATTAACAAACGTGCCAGCCTCAAATCGTCGGTTCGCCTCGTTTATCTTTGCAATGGCATCCTGCATTTTTTCTACCGCCTTGGTTTGCTCTTCCACGGCACGCGAGACGTCAGTGCTTGTCTTTTCTTCGGTGTTCGAACGCTCCTGCGCATCACCAATCTTATTTTTCACCGCAGGTAGATCGTTCTGATAAAGCTCCTGCATCGGCTTCAGAGATTCCGCGATTTTTTGTAGAGTGGCTTTGGGGATCTCACCATTGCGGGTCGAATCTTTCATAAGACTCTCCATCCGCTCTGTTAGGTCTTCCATGCGAATTTTACTCTCAGCCTCCGCCTGCTCTTGGCCCTCCAGACGCTTTTGGCTCGGCGCGTCTTGAAGCGCTTTTCCATCGAGGCGCATCAGCCGCTGGTTTTCATCTAGCAGCTCTTGCTCGCGGCGAGCGAGGTCTTCGAATTCAGTGACAATTCGATCAAACTTGCCTTTTAACATCTGTGCATGTTCGTCGCGAGTCAGCACGTAAAGAGTGATGGGCTCGGAGTAAACACGCCTCCGCTTGGGGTATGCATCTTCGCAATACCCTCGGAGCATAATTTTCTGTGGTACAATCCCAAAAGCCGCTGGCGAAAACGCTGCAGCCCTCGTGAATCTCTGACCCTCGTTCGCTCCATCCAACAAATCAAAAGAACCTCTCGCGAGGGTCTCGGCAGTCATGCGATTCGAATCACCTTCCCATTCGATACCAGCCTCTTTCACCCCGAAATCATCCTCGGCCGATAGCTCGAAATCGAGAGTCTCCTCTGGCAACATGACTTTTTGCCGATCGATTCCCTGGAGATAGCAAGATGGCGCGATGTCCTTCGATGCGGCAACGAGCAGATGGTAGCCAGACTCTCCCTCAAGACTGTGGGTATCGACCCATGAAAATGGAATCTCAAACGGCACTGTGCCAACATCGATAGGTGAGGTCCTCGCCATATCACTCGAAATTTCTAACAATCCGCTAGATGATCTGAACTCTTCGTCCTCTTCCGGTGGGCCTCCAGAGCGCTTTGCTTGAGTGGGCCCAAATTTTGCTGATCCAAGTGGCCGATTGATGGTTAGATTTATGTTTAGCTGAGACCCTGCAACCACGTTAAGAGTGCCCGTGCTTAGATCAGTCGTTTTTGAGCCTAGGTTTAGATAGCTTGGATAAGTGATAGTTGCGAGCGCGGATTCAACTGCCGGACGTGCTATCGGAATCACCCGCACCTCGTGACGAAGATCTCCCACCTTAAACGTCACGTTCCGAGGCTCTTGCTGTCCAGGAAAGACGAATCGGTAAGCATTCGATTTGAGCCGCGACATCACCACGGGCTGCGTGCCAATTTTGCCAAACGCACTTGTGGGGTGCTGCTCCGAACCAAGATCTAACCGGAGGGTGATCTCAAACGACTCACCCGCTGCGACCACGCGAGATGTGGGCGGGTTTGCCAAGCGGGTGAAGGTGTAACGCTCAGTTTTCGACCACGGCAGGAGTAGTCGTTGTAGCGCGTTGAGTCCAGCACGAGGGGTCCAAGTGACGACCATGGCAGCGATTCCTGCCAGCGCAACCACGCTTACCACCCATATCCGCTGCTTTCTGATGGGCAGGGCTGCATCCAAGTTGCATTGCTCAACTTCTAGCGCAACTGACTCCATCGCCGCCTCGAGCAGGCGTGACGAATGACCATTTTCATTGACACCCTCCCGTTGAAGCTCGAGCACTCCAAGCAGACGATCGCCCAGCCCGGGGTAACGCCGCGCGATCAATCGAGCAAGCTGGTCTTGTTTGCGCTGCTTCCACAACCAACGGTGCAACCAATAGGGCGCAAAGACCATGGAAAGCGAGCCACCTAACAAGAGAATCACCAAACGAAAAATGACCGGCGTCTGCCAAACGCGATCAATTCCATAGACTAACAGGAACGACGCGAGCAAGCCAATCCCCCCTGCAGCAAGAGCCTCAATGATCTTTGCGCGCCACAGCTGGCCACGGAACTCATCTAGCTGATGCCGAAGCCCATCAGGGATGGTCCCATTCGATTCAAGTCCTGGAGGTTTGAATGGATCAGCCATTGCGCGTCACGCGTTGGATCAGATGTTGCTGGGATTGGGGGGATTTTTCAAATTGAGATTGGATTATCGAGAGCATTCTTGCAAATCCCTGGTTCGGCATGCGCTCAACGATTTGATCTATCAAAGACCAAGGCAGAACGCGAGCCAACCACCTCACTCAGACTCTAAAATGATGTTGCCATAGGGCGTCGGGTCACCAGTACGGATGAGCCCGATCGCATGAGGTACCCGCTTTTTAAAGTCCACATGCGCCTCACGGGTCAGCGGGATCTTGCCAAAGGATCTTGAAAATTTCTCGACGGTCTCGCGAGAATTGCTGGCAACAAACTCGTCCGCTTGCCAGATCCGCCCAACTTTGAAAACTGGAGTCAGTAGGTCGAGCACATCAGGCACGGTCGGAATCCCCTTGGTCAGGGAGATGTCCACCGTCTCAATTTCGAGCCAAAATGGAAAGGCCCAGTCCGCGATGACCAAGGTGTTGGTGTGACGGATGCGGGCAATCAGGTGGAGGAGATCAGGATTTAAAATTCCAGTGTGGAGCATGGTTAGCACTTGGTTGAATCTCCGGTAACTTCCCCAATTCGAGGCGATCCGTCAATCCGGTTCCAAGCACCCGCACCAATCCGATCGCTCTTGGCGGCGCAGAACCGTCCAAGGCGATCACCAACCACCATGGCTTCCGTCAAGGAAGCACCGGCGTTCCCATCCAGTTGCTGGCCGTCATCCGATAAAACATCTTTCCGCTCGTCAATTGAATCGGCCATGAAAACTCAACATCTCCCGCCGAGCTGACCGTGGATTGACTTGGCGAAATAGGACCTGCGTCCACCCAATGGATGAGATCGCTGCTCATCGAAACCAAGAACTCAGGCGAAGATCCAAGATCTGAAGCAGGGAACTTCCACTTCAGGCACGGCACCCCTGGTACCGATGAATTCGAACTGGTAGAGCCCATGGCAACGTTAGCGGGCAACGGAGGCGGCGCGATCTTCACCGCCAACTCACTGGATAACTCGCTTTCGAGACCCGTGGTGCCAATCGCACTCACCACAAAGTAGTAGGTTTTTCCGAATTCGAGATCAGCAACTGGAAATGTAGTCAGAGAACCGACGTTATAGGACGACGTGTAGTTTCTGCTAGAATTTCCGACTTGGACCCGATAGCCCGCAACCGTCGAGTCGCTGACGGGATTCCATGCTAGATTGAGCGAATGAAGGCCACCTGGTGGCAATGGTGCTGCCGTCTGGAACGAAACCTCTGAGGAGAAATTGCTTTCCAGCCCAGTATTTCCCACGGCCGTGACTACGACATAGAAGGTGCTACCCGCAGCCAATCCTGGCAAAACAAGGCTGGTACCCGAACCGGCATCAAGGACCGTCGTGTACTGGTTACTACTCGTGCCGACATGGACTCTATAGCCGACAACGCCCACTTCGGGAACTGCGTACCATCCGAGCTCGACCGATTGAAGGTCGGCGGTTGACGCGTTTGCGGTATCAATGTTTCCTAACAAATAGCTAACAGCACTCAGTGACAACGCCGCGATGGTCTTTTTACCATAATTTTTCTGGGCGGGGTTTGAGTAGGCGAATGGGTTAAACTTCATGCCCAAACTTCATCCATCGGGGCAGTTTCGGTAGATAGTGGATCCCTCGAGTTGTGGTAAGCATTGAGCCGCGCCGCGTGTCAGTCATTCACCCGACGCGGCTTGGCAGTTCTACACATGTGAGAAAACCCGTCCGCCGCCGATTCAGTGCTGGAATCCATCCATAGGATCAACTCATGCTGTGTTCATGACTGCAGCCGATGCCGGATTCTCGATGCCTCCCGAATGGTCTCCTCAAGATGCCATCTGGCTTTCTTGGCCGGTGAATGACCCTAGGCATTGGGGCGGCACCAAGCGCAACACGATGCAGGCAAAGTTCGCCGAAATCACCGCCGCCATTTCAAACTTCGAGCCCGTGCGCATCAACGCGCCAAAGGCTGACCACGTGATGATCCTTGACGCGTGCCACCGCGCGATGGCCGTGCCTGAGCGCATCGAACTCTTCGACCATCCACACAATGACGTCTGGTGCCGCGATCATGGGCCCATCTTTGTAAAAAACCCCTCCACAGGGGAAGTGGCCGTCACCGACTGGGAATTCAACGCATGGGGCGGGAAATTTTCACCTTGGGATCAGGACAATGCCATCCCGCGCCAGGTCGCTGAGTCGCTCGGTCTTCGCCGATTTGACGGAGGAATGATCCTCGAGGGCGGCGCGATCGAGGTCAACGGCAAGGGTCAACTTCTAACCACAGAGGCAGTGTTACTGAACCCTAACAGAAATTCAAGCCTTAGCCGTGAGGAGATCGAACAACGTCTCTGCGACAGCCTCGGCGTGACTGAGATCCTCTGGCTCAAGCAAGGCATCGAGGGCGACGATACCGATGGGCACATTGATGACCTTGCACGTTTTATTGATCCGCAAACGATTGTGGCGTGCGTGGATACTGATGCGAGTTCCCCGAATAGAGCGATCCTTGCCGAAAACTTGGCACGCTTGAATTCATTTCATGGGCCTAACGGAAAACCCTTCGACGTCGTGACCCTCCCACTTCCTGAGGCCTGTGCGGTGGCGGGCTGGAGACTCCCCATTCTTCCGGCGTCTTACGTGAATTTCCTAATCGTCAATGGTGGCGTTCTAGTACCGACGTTTCGCCAACCCAAGAATGATGACCACGCCCTAGGAGTCCTTCGCGAGTTGTTTCCAAGTCGGCAAGTAATCGGTATCGACTGCCTTGATCTCGTCGAAGAAGGCGGGACGCTTCATTGCATTTCGCAGCAGCAACCTGCTTAATGTTAAGAAGAAACTCCTCGGATAATTTCACACGCCGGCAAGCTTTTCTGGAGTGTTTGGATCGCGCCGTCACTGACCTCAGTTTTCCATAGGTAGAGGCGCCTCAATCGAGACAGTCCGGAAAGTTTGAGCACTCCGCCATCCGTTACCTTGGTGCCATAGAGATTGACGGATTCGAGATCGGGCATTGCCAGCAAGGTGTCAATGCAGGCATCAGTCACACGAGTTTCTGATAGACGGATCATCTTCAAGTTTTTCCCGGGTGCCATTTGAGCCACTCCTAAATCAGACACCTGAGTTCCTGCTAGATCCAGTGAAGTCAAATGATCACCGACGGCTTCGAGTGTCTTGAGATCGGCATCGTTAAAATTGCGACGTAGCGAAGCCGCTGTGAAAATCAGCTTGTCGGATTGCTGGGATTCAAAGGTGATCGCACCAGGAAACATCGTCGCTATTTTCTCAACCTTCAGGCGCAAACCATCGTCCATCACCTCCGAACGTGCCATCGCTGGACTCTTTGATGCCGCCGCCGATACAGTCGTAGGCAACAATGCCATCGCCGCTCGGATGTTTTCCGGCACGTCGGATTCGCCCACTGACTTGGTTCGGTCGGCACCTTGGTCTATCCACCATTTGATGATGGCGAGCTCGTGTTCTTCAACCTCTGACTCACCCTCGGGCGGCATGTGCTCCTCGTCACTTTTTGGCAAAGTCATCCGGACGAAAATGTTACTGTCTAACGCATTTCCCGGAACGAGGCCTGCGCCTTCTTTGCCTCCTCGCAACAGCAACTCATAGGAATCCATCCGAAACTTGCCCTTGGACTTTCCTTCCTTGTGACACTGAATGCAGCGACGCTCGAGAATCGGCTCGACGACGGCAGCATAAAACTGCTGATCTTGGGACGGTTTCGCCGGGGCGATCACCGCCTCGCTTTTGGCGGTTGGCTTTTGCTCATGCCCTAACCACTGGCGAATTGGCACAGGAGCATATTCTGTAAGATAATCTTCTCCGTGAGTCACGGAAGCACCCTGATGACTGGCAAAAGCCATCACTCCCACGCTCCCAAACAAAAGCAGGCGGTAAAAAATTGCATGACCGCCAGTCGCGAGGGTCCATTCTTTACAAATCCAAGTTCCGATCGCAGCCACCGCAAAGGCAATTCCGCCCCAAAGGTGGCGCTCCACCAATTCACTGCCCTTGAACTGGACTTCGCCTTGGTAAAGCAAAAATCCGGCAACCACCGCAACCACTGCGCTCACCGCCCCAAAAAATAGCGGAAACGTCGATTCCTCTGGATCAGCAACACGCCGCCTACCAACGATCGCCGCAAGCTCGTGAACCAGAATGAGCGCAAAGACTCCAATCGGCAAATGAAGGATAACGGGATGAAAACGCCCAAGAAAACGCACCAGATCTGGCATCTTTTCCTCATGGGGTGGGCCCACCCAAAAAGGCGTGATCACCAAACTCATGGCAACGAGGACGCCAAAAATGCTAAGCGTCCATAGTCTTTTCCCTGGAAACGGGCGCCGTGGCTCTTTGCTCATATAATTTGGGTTTTATGTTGGATCACACCACATGTTCGATGACAGTCCGAAAATTTCAAACACCAATCTACCGTTGAAATCACCCCCATTCCTTTGGGCTGCGGCCCAAGCAGAATGATCTCACTGAAGGCCACTCAGCGAGCGAAGAATCGCTTTCCGGACAGGCTGGCTCGACAAATTTCCGAGGTGGCCACCATCGGGCAATATCGTCAGCTGCGATTTTTTAAAAGTGCGCTCTAACCAGTCCACATCTTGTGCCGTTAGCAGAAAATCGTTCCGATTCGCCAACACTCGAATCTTCGGTTGGAGCCGAAGTTGCTCCTCGTGTGACCGAAGATTTCCCTCACGCGTGAGATCAGAAACGCGAATTCCTTTTTCCCGACAGTAAGGGACCGCGAATTGGCGCAAATAATCCTCAAAGGAATAACCCATGATTTCTTGATAACTTGCATCCCGCCTGAAGGAATTGATCGGATTTTGCAGCACATGTCGGTCATGCCGCTTTTGGCTACTGTAGATAATGTCACGCAGCGTGAGGCGGAAGGTCAGGCCGATCAGATACTTGGATTCAACCTCATCAAAAACTGGCACACTAGGAGACGGCCCCACCATCGCTCCGATCATTGCCGCCTTTTGAAATGCATTGTCGACGCGACGTTGTCTCTCCTCCTTTGGCCAGGCAAGAGGCGCGTTTTGAAACGCATCCACACACTGCACTCCGTGACGAAGATCCACCGGCGAATCAATCGCGAGGTAGCGATCGAATCGCAGAAGATCGGAGTTGTGAGAGCTCTCGCCAGCGGCGAGGCGCAATGTAAGAAAGCCACCCATCGAGCAACCGACCAATGCCCGCTTACCAAGCTTGCCGTGATACTTCGCTGCTAGAGCACGATCCATTTCCGTGAGGGCGACATGCAGGTCGTGGCTATCGTTTGGAGGGTAAACCGGCAGGTCGGAAGACGAAGCCTGCTCCATGAATTCCGGATGAAAAACACTGGTGGTCGTAACCACCGAGAATCCGTTCTGATAGAGATACTCTGCCAACCAGAGGGTCGTGTCGGACAGCCGATGCGAGCTGAGACCTGGTGAAACATAGACCACCGGCGCGATGCTGGGCTGCAGCCAATAGTTGAATTTAAGCTTCCGACCCGTGGACGGAATGCGAACACTCATGAGCCGTCCGCTAGCAGGGAAATCTGGGTTTTGGCATTTAGCTTGGATGACTCCAAAGGTCTGAAGTGTCGCCGAATCGACTGGCCCACGAACCTGCCAATCCGGCTTCTGATCCTTGGTGGCGTGAGTCCACGCATCCTTGGTGAGGGCGTACGAATCATACTCCGGCTGAATCATGCGGACCCTATCCTCGATTTGATCCGACAACCGATTGAAGGTTGAACCATAGGAAGCCGCCATCAGGCTTTCGCTGTAGTTCCATGGCGCTGCAGCCCGGTCTGCAAAAGAACCGACCGCGTGGCGATCATCACTCGGCCCCAACAGAGGCAAAATCAGATATGAATTCGGTTTCCACCCCCATTTCCCAAAGGTTTGGCTAAAGTCCGCATTGGACTTGGGCATCTTGAGGGTACTGGCGACATCAAAAAATCCACCCACTCCGGCGGTGGTATTGCAAATGAATCTCCGAGTTTCATCTCCGGCACCTGTCCACCGCCCTTGCAATGCATGATTGAGCACACGCCCCGGATAGGTGATGTTGCGGCTAAAGTTTGCGATCGACCCCCGCACTGGCTTGGGAACCACCGCCCGATACATTCTCCCAACCGGCTGCATCACGCCGAGGAGAATCCCTCGGTTCACCTCCCAAATGCTGCGATTCAGCGGCTCAAGCGGATCGCTCATCACCGTGGGAAGTGGCGTCGCTGAAAGTGAAGCATCCAAATTTTCCGCCCGAATCATCGGACAGATCCAAATCAACGCCGCGACTGAAGCACACAGGCTGCCCGAGCGGGGGGCTGACAACCGAGGATATGACTTAAATTTAAAATTCATCAGGAGATTTACAGACTGCCGGGAGCCTAGCTTACGTCATTTTCGGGTAAAGTCCTATTAAGAAGAACCTGCTCAGAAGAAATTGAGCTCGATGGGCCCCGCTCGGCCTTAGCAAATCGGCACCGCGTGAGTATCCTCGCGGGGCCCGACCACAAAAAACCGCAGACTGCACCGGGCAGACTGCGGTTTTAAAATTTACGGGTCACATCAGACCCGCGAAGACTTATTGAGCCGGTGGCGCTGGTGGTGGGCCTTCGCCGCCCTTCGGACCCTTCGGACCCTTTTCACCCTTGGGACCTTTGGGGCCCTTTTCGCCCTTAGGACCTTTGCCGCCTGGTGGAAGTTGTTCGCCAGCATCTCTCGCCGCTTGGATCTCTTCCTTGTTGAGCTTACCATCCTTGTTAGCATCGTACTTCTCGAGCATCGCAGCGCGCTTGGCTTTCGCTTCTTCGCGAGCAGCCTTGCCCTCTTCTTCGGAAAGCTTGCCGTCCTTATCAAGGTCGAACTTTTCAAGAATTGCGGCTGGAACTTCGCGCTTTGGCCCATCAGGGCGCTTGGGTTGTTCTTGAGCGCTTGCGAAAGTACAGGTGCCGATCAGGGCACCCAAGGTCATCAGTATAGAGGTTTTCATCGTTGTTTTTGTTTGGTTGCTGGAAGCCGTTTGGCCTCGCTTGATCATCAAACCACAAATTCTGAAAAAGGTTGCGCTGCTTTTCACGAATGAGTTGTCACTGGGCCTAGAGTCCGCTTAGAGTGGGCAGCGATGGCAAACCTCACCGCGCCCGCTAATCCATCAAAAGCGATCGTTTTCATTCGTCGAGCCGCCAGCACGCTCTTTCTCTGGGCACTGGTGACGACGATCTTTGCCAGCGGCAAATCTTGGGCCGTGCTCGGCCTGATCGAGGCCCTCGCGATGATCGCAACCGTCGAGTACTTCCAGATGTTGCGGCGCGCAGAGGTGATGTGCTTTCCCCGCTTCGGGATCCTCCTCGCCGCAGCCTACTGCGCGGGCATTTACGGGTACTTCCTTAATGAAAAATCAATCCCGCAGGACTTCGACACCTTGGCCATTTTTGTGGCTATTTTTGGCTCGTTCACCTTGCAGCTTCGCTACCCGATCCGCGGCATCGAGGCGTTGTTAGCGGTCGCCGCCAACCTTCTTGGATTTGTCTACATCGCGTTCCTCTTCAACTTCGTCGCCCGAATCACTTTCCTTGTCCATGACCCAACCGTAGGCCTCGGAATGGTCGGCCGCTCAGGGGCCTTCCTCCTGCTCTGGCTCCTCGCCGTGACGAAATTCACCGACATGGGCGCTTACGTCGTCGGCTCACTTTTTGGCCGCCACAAACTGATCCCCCACATCAGCCCCGGAAAAACTTGGGAAGGCCTGATCGGCGCACTCATTTTCTCCCAGATCGCTGCGTGCGGACTCTACTGGATCTTCCCTGAACCCCTCGCGATTTTCCAAAAATGGAGCCACGTGATCACTCTTGGCTTCATTCTATCCATCCTCGCAGTGATCGGAGATCTCGCTGAAAGTGTCGTCAAACGCTCGATCCACGCCAAGGACTCGGGCGGAATGCTCCCAGGTATCGGCGGCTCACTCGATCTCATCGATAGCATTTGCTTCACCGCTCCCGCGCTCTATTTCTACCTGAAATGGGTGCTTTTCTCTTCGACATGAGCGCATCACCCCAAAAGCGCCGGGTCGTTTTGCTAGGGTCAACAGGCTCGATCGGCACCTCGACCCTGAAGGTCGCTCGCGAACTGCCCGATGAAATCGAAATCATCGCCCTCGCCGCCCACAGCAACGTCCGCAAGCTGGCCGATCAAGCGCTCGAAACCGGTGCCAGGCACGTCGCGCTTTTCGACCACTCGGGTGAAGCGGAACTCCGGTCTCTGCTGCCGCCTAATGTGAAAATCCACCTCGGCGCCGATGGCCTCGCCGAACTCGCAACGCTTGCCGATGCAGACATCGTGCTCGTCGCGATCGTCGGCACCGCCGGCCTCCATCCCGCGCTCGCCGCCATCGAGGCAGGGAAGGATCTCGCCATCGCCTCCAAGGAAATCTTGGTGATGGCCGGTGAAATCATCACCGCCGCCGCTGCCAAACGCGGGGTCAAACTCCTGCCCGTAGACAGCGAACACAACGCGATTTTCCAGTGCCTCGATGGCCATCGTGGAGGCGAAGCCGAAGTCTCAAGACTCATCCTAACGGCATCAGGCGGACCTTTTCGCACACTTGCGCCCGAGCAAATTTCCAAGGTCACCCTCGCCCAAGCACTCAAACACCCGACTTGGGAAATGGGACCGAAGATCACCATCGACTCGGCCACCCTTTTTAACAAAGGCCTCGAAATGATCGAAGCCCGCTGGCTGTTCGGAATCGGCATGGATCGCATCGACGTGGTGATCCATCCGCAGAGCATCATTCACTCGATGGTGGAGTTCACCGATGGCTCGGTGCTTGCCCAGCTAAGTCGGACGGACATGTGTTTCCCGATCCAGTACGCACTCACCTGGCCCCGCCGCGTGAAAGGCGGATTGCAGCCACTCGATTTCCCAACACTTTCCAAGTTGGAATTTGAAGCACCGCGAAATGCCGACTTCCCGGCACTCGATCTGGCCCGCCGCGCGGGTCTCACCGGTGGCACGCTTCCCGCAGTTTACAATGCCGCCAACGAAGTGGCCGTCGATGCCTTCCGTGCCGAAAAAATCTCCTTCCCTGCCATCTGGCAGTGTGTCGCCGCGGTCATGGACGCTCATTCGGTCCAACACTCGCCCGACCTCGAGGCCATCGTGACTGCCGACCAACGCGCGCGAGACCAAGCCGCCACGCTCCTCGCAGACCTTGCCTAAGCCCAGCATTTCCGGTTTCCATCGCCTATTTTCATTCGCTATGTTCCGCCACATGACTCGCTTCCATTTCCTGCTCTCGTTAGCCTGCCTCACCGCGTTTTCGGCGGCCCATGCCTCACCCACGACCGAAAGCCAGCGCATCGAAAAAACCTACCAGGTCGCCATGCAGAAGTGGTCGCTGGAAATGAAAAGCGCGACCACACCGGAGGACCGCGCGAAGTACGCCACGCAGCGCCCGGATGCCACTGCCTATGCGAAGGAAATGTGGGTCGCCATCAACCGCTCACTCGACCAAGAATCCACATTGGAGCCCGCCGCATGGTTCCTGCGTCTCACCGCCGGCATGGTGGCAGGCCAAGAAACCGGCGTGGCCCTGCCGATTTTCGCGAAGGAAAACGAAGCCATCCGCAAGGCCATCGAGTCCTACCACCTCACCAGCACCAAGCTCGTCCCGGTTTGCGCCGCGCTCACCGCCCAAGCCGACCCCCGCTCGCTCCAGCTCCTTGAGAGGATCGAATCGACCCACCCCGACCCGAAAACCCAAGGCGTCGCCGCACTCGGAGCCGCCATCCAACTCAAGACCCTCGGCGATCGCGACGACATCATGAAACGGCGCCTCAATTTCCTCCGCAAGGCCATCATCCAGAGTGTCGATGTCGAGTTCAACGGCAGCACCGTCGCCAAAGTCGCAGAGGACGAGCTCTACATCATCCGCTTTCTAACAAAGGGCCGCATCGCCCCAGATCTCGTCGGAATGGACTCGGCGAAAAAACCCCTTTCACTCTCGGCCAACAAAGGAAAAGTGATCGCCCTGCTCTTCTGGAACAGCACCAGCACCGATGCCGCACAAGTCATCGAGATTACCTCAAGCATGACCAAGCGATTCAAAAACCGCCCGCTCGCGGTCATCGGCGTGAACAATGACCCCGAGCAGAAACTCCGCGAACTCCAAGCGGACGGCACCGTCAATTGGCCGAATTTCTGCGACCCCACCAACCAACTCGCGAAAACGTACCGCGTGAACGCACGGCCGATCATTTACATTCTCGATGGTGACCGAAAAATCCACTACTCGGGAGCTCCCGGTTCATTTGCAGAACTCACGGCCGAAGCATTGCTCTCCGAGATCAAGACCCCTGCGAAATAACATCTACCATTCTAGCAAATCACTAGAATCAACTCGCTCGCAGATTTCTATTTGCCTGCGATCAACAAAAATGGCGCAGGTCGTTTTGTTCCAAGCGCACCATACTTGGCGACCCGCCACCCGCTGGCAGTTTTTCCTTTGAAAAGCTCCTCCACCGCCTCGGCCTCCGAGGCTCCCGCCGGGTGCCCGGGATAACACACCACCGACAAGGCACCGCCGGGCCGGATCAATCCAAACGCGACTTCCAACGCTTCGAGCGTGTCGGCAGCCTCGGTGGTCACCGCGTGATCATTTCCCGGCAGATAGCCCAAGTTGAACATGATCACCGCCACCGATCCGCACTTGGCATGCGACGCCATCCCCACATGAGACTCATGGATGAAATCAACCCGACCCAACAGACCGGCCTCATCCACCCGCATCCGCGCGGAAATCAACGCCAACTCCTGGATGTCGAACGCGATCACCTTCCCGTTAGGCCCGACGCATTCGGCGAGAAACACCGTGTCGTAACCATTGCCAGCGGTCGCATCGATCACCCGATCTCCCGCCCGAATCAAGGGCCGCAAGATCTCCCATGCCAACGCCGTCGGCCGCGGAGGAAACATGGGATCAACCGGATTCATGCAAATCAGACTGCGCCGAAAAATGTCGGAAGTCCACCTCTGGCTCGGGCTCGACCCCATCGACCAACCAGCGCGCCAAGCGCCCCGCCATCCCGGGCGCATAGAGCGAGCCCTTGGAGCCTAACGCATTGAACATCCACCCCCCAACACGCAGCGGCCCGATCATGGGCTGGCTGCGCCGCAAAATCGGCCTGACCCCCGCATGATGCGCGATGATCTCAAACCCATCGCCGCCCAAGCACCGGGCGATTTCCTCCACCCGCACCCGCCCCTTCTCAGTCGGCAAGGCATCCAGCTCATTCCACTCATACGTCGAACCCACCCGAAAAATCCCCCCACCCAGCGGCACCAACCAACCACCCGCCCCGATGCGGATGCACGTTTCGTCCCAACCCGCAGCCCGCACAGTTAGAATCTCCCCCTTCGCACAGCGATGCGGACCCAAATGCCCTCCCAACAAGCCCGCCGCACCATCGCACCAAATCACACGATCGTTCGCCTCAAGCCGTGAAACATCGCCGACGTGGTAGCAGCCGAGATTCTTGAAAAACTTACACGAGCCCTCCAGGAAATCACCGGCATTGATCCATCCCCCACCGCGCACGTCCACCGCACCGACCCAGCCCTCCGGAGCCGCCACCTCACTCCGCACCCATGGCGCCACATCCGGCACCGCGAGCTTGGACACGATTTTCTGCCATTCCTTCTCAGATCCCGCGAGCCGCATCACCGGCAGTGGATGCCAAACCTGCCGCCCGATCCGTGCCTCGACTCCGCCATAAAATTCAAGCGCCTCCGGCAAAAACTCCGCAATCCGCCAGCTGGGCTCGAAGTTTTTCCCCGTCAGCGGATTGATCATCCCCGCCGCGATCCGCGAGCTACCACCCGCCCCACGATCCACCAAGGTAAACGCTTCACCCCGCTGCCACAGCGCCCATGCAAGACAAGTCCCCGCAAGCCCCTGCCCCGCAATGATCCAGCCTGGACCCCGCTCCCTCACTGCGCCCACAACGCTTCATTCGGATCCACCCAAGCCGCATCGAAGCCCTTGGCGTAGTTGAACAAGTGCTTGTGCAAATACGGCGTGAAATCGGCCCTCTTCTCCTTCGGCAGCTTCGCCACAATCGTCTCATTGAGCGCCCGCATCAGCTTCTGCATGAGGCTCAACGTGAGTTGGCGGCCCTTGCGTGCCTTTTGCACCTGTTTGTGATTGAGTTGCTCAATCGAAACCTCCACCAATTCATGATTGGTCAAATTCCAGCGGTCCATCAAGCCGTCAATCGGCTGCGGTCCGTGATCGCGTGTCAGTTCATCCATCCGCACGGTTTAGCGCATTCATCGCCGCTGGCTAAGCATAAAATCCCAAAAATGCAGCCCGCGCATCGCGCCAGAAGAAATGACACCCGCCGAGCCATTGAAAAAGAAGCTGAGGAAGGCCGTTGCTCCAGAAAGAATGACCCAAGGGACAAACGAGGTCTTGCCGGGAACTTGGATTGATCGTCAGGTGGAAAACTGAGTCCGTGCCCCTGAGACAAGGATTCCCCCTTTCATGCAGAAATTCCCGCCACCTGCAAGGCAGCCTTCAATTTGTCCGGGAAGTTGAATTTATTATTACGAGGCGTCTCATATTTTATTTTTATTGCAGAACGATGAGCGCGTGCACCCCTACCAGCGAGGGCGAGCGTCGATCACGGGGTTGGGGTTGGACTCAGGGTGAATCATCGAAACTGAACGGCTGGTAGGGGTTGTCACGGCGCGGCTTGTTCTCCGGTCTTTGTGTTTAGCCTTTGGAGATGTCGAGTTCGACTAAGCGCCCATCCTCGAAGACTGCATACCATACAAATCCGAAGCCGCCATCCTCCCGTTGTGCCTGATGGTAGTCGTTGATGAAGTATCGTTGCCCCGGCTTTGCGATTGGTGGGGGCGTCTTGACCTCGTAAAATGTCGAAGGGAATCGTGCTTCAAAGTCTGTCAATGAGATTCCGACCATCTTCTGCCGGAAGGCATGGTCATGGATCATTCCGGGCAACGCGACCGATGACTCGTATCCCTTCAGACCTCCCTTCCAAAGTAGGTAGCTAAGATTGTAGTGCGTCGAGGATGACTGCCGAGCGAGAAAAAGGATGATAATCAGGGTCACCAGTAGGAACCCGATCGCTATGATTAGCGAAGCAAGAATTCTGCGGGAAACCCAGGAAGTGGTCTTCATTTCTTTGGGAGAGACCTTATGGCTGCGACTGGTGCTAGCCAGCCACCTCTAGGTCGGATTAAGGGTTGAAAGTGAGGTGTCGTGTCTGGTTCAAATCGTGGGCTATCGCGGTGGCACGAGGCCATCGCGA
>Ga0164295_10000176_pt1 | contig 54662 bp, 80 predicted proteins | sample GEODES006metaG_FD_111798 | JGI IMG/M metagenome (GOLD analysis project Ga0164295, IMG submission 111798) | Oligotrophic lake water microbial communities from Sparkling Lake, Wisconsin, USA - GEODES006 metaG | ecosystem: Environmental > Aquatic > Freshwater > Lake | place: USA: Sparkling Lake...
CGACATTTATGTGGCTTTAGGCGTATCCCTATTGTTTTTTATCGTAGCCAATTATATCTTTAATGAAGATAGTCCTTATGGTCTGATTGGTCGAGACGATGATGATAAACCTGTTCCAAAAGATGAATTGGATAACGCCATTAAAATACTCAAAAAGGCAAAAGAACAAGAAGAAGAAAAAATAAAAGATGAATTATATAATTTTTATGTGTTTAAACAATAACTCTGTATACTATTCCATGAACCGTGAAGACCTCCTTTCCAAAATCGCCAGTAATGAATCTGTACTGATTGTGTTTGTTACGGCAACGTGGTGTGCTCCGTGTCAAGTCATTAAACCCTACGTCATGAGTAAATTTAAGGAGACTGAATATGATTATCTTTGTTTAGATGCCGACGCGGATGCGGATTGTTTCTCTGCACTCAAGGCGAAAAAACAAATCAAGGGTGTACCCAGTTTACTGGGATATGTCAAGGGAAATAAAACCATCGGCGCAGACATTTGTATTTCCGGAACCAATACGAATGAGATCGATTGTTTCTTTGAGAGTTTATGCTTTCTTTAGTACCGAGTAGATCATGAAGAAGAACCAGCACATCACAATTCTCGAATACGAATAGGACGAATAGACATGATTCATGAAATACCCCATGTCGTCTGTATACAGAGAGGTCTCTTCCAGAAAGTCTTCGACCGCGAAGAGGGCGTCGTCAAGTTCTGTCGTATCGTTGTCGATGTGAAGGTACGGTCGTGTCTCGACTTCATGAATCCAGTTCTCGTGTCGATCATGCAATTCCTGCAGATACTCAAGAGAAATCGTCTCCCCTTGACGATTCCTCTTATGACACCGTGCCAGAGCTACTTCTGGAGTGGTCTCCAGATAAATCAGACCATCCATCGGAATCGTATTGAAGTGATGGAACCACTTCTTGTAGATGGCAAATTCCTCATGCAAGAGATCGCCCTTCTCATGCAGCATCTTGGCAAAGACGTGGTAATCCGTCAGGAGAGATCGCTCCATCAGAATGATGTGATTTGGATGTTTCTTGATCGCGTTCTGCATGTTAGCAAGACGAGAGATGTAGGCCATCATTTGGAAGGAGAAGGCGTACTTCTTTGGATTTTCGTAGAAGAGCTCAAGCATCCCGCGGTTATTCTCGTCGGTTATGGTATTCCATTCGCTGACCGGTTCATCCACGTAGATGATTTTCCGAGCACCCGCCACCTTGAGATGCGTCTTCAGATGATCCAGCAAGGTGGACTTGCCAGAGCCGATGTTGCCTTCAATCGAGATAAGAATGGGAGCCATGTTGCTGAAATAGAAAGAGAGAAGGATAGATCAATTTTTATAAAATACATAAATATACAAATTCATATAATGAAAATGGCTAACTCATTCATCAGTGTATCCTCGTTGACAAAAGAGGATGTCCTTTTTTATATCGTCAAGGCAACACAAATGAAAGACGGTCCTCTACGTAAATTTCCCCATAAAACATTAATTAACATGTTTTATGAACCGTCCACACGCACGTCGTGCTCCTTTCAAGCGGCTGCCATAAAATTAGGATGCAACGTCATTAATTTAACCGATAAAGTGTCGAGTGTAGAAAAAGGCGAATCCTTAGAAGATACCATCCAAACGTTGAATGCTTATGGTGACGTCATTGTGTTGCGGCATCCCCTAAAGGGTTCTTCTGAAAAAGCAGCACGTGTCTCCCGCATACCTATTATTAATGCAGGAGATGGAAATGGAGAGCATCCGACCCAAGCACTTCTAGATATATATACAATTTACAGTGAACTTGCCTCTTTTGGAATTGATTTAGATTCAGATAAAAGAGACACCCTTGTCGTCACTTTTTTAGGCGATTTAAAAAATAGCAGAACGGTTCATTCACTGATTCATTTGTTACTTCTTTTTCCAAAAATAAAATGCATCTACATTTCACCTCCTTCATTAGAAATGGCAGGTTGTCCTTATGAAATGGATTTACAGGAAGCAATTCCTATTACGGATATTCTTTATGTCACCCGAATACAGAAAGAGCGTTTTGAAAAGGAAGAGTACATCACTCCCTATGTCGTGAATAAAGAACTCATAGCACATGCCAAAGAAAAAATGATAATCATGCACCCCCTGCCTCGAATGAATGAATTATCTACCGAACTGGATAGCGACCCTCGAGCGGTATACTTTAAACAAGTTGAAAATGGAGTCTATATGAGAATGGCAATTTTAGATACTCTTTATGTATAAAGATGTTTTATAAAAGAAACTCCTAAACTCCGTCAGGGGGTTAAAAAAGATTTTTCCAAAAATATCGTATACATTTTTTAAGAAGTATTCAACGCATTAGTTCATGTTATCGTGTTAAATATATATATTAAAAACAAGCTTAAATAAAACGCTATAATAAGAGTATAATGCCCAAGAAGTCTGCGACCCCTAAGACTGAGACTGCTCCTGTTGTTGTTGCCCCGCCTGTGGTGGCGGAGGTGGTGGCGGATGTGAAGCCTGTCGAGGACAAGGCGACCTACACCGCTTGCCTGCAGAAGCTGAACGGCATGCGCCAGCAGCTTGGCTCGCTCATCTCTGAGCTGAAGGGCCTTGAGAAGCAGGCTGAGCGCGACCTGAAGGCGGCCCAGAAGTCATCGGGCAAGCGCAAGAACAAGAGCACCACTCGTGCTCCTAGCGGCTTCGTCAAGCCTGCGCTTGTGAGTGATCAGCTTGCCGAGTTCCTCAGCCGCCCTAAGGGTTCGCTCGTTGCTCGCACGGAGGTGACCCGTGAGATCAACTCGTACATCCGCGAGCACAACCTGCAGGACCCGAAGAACCGGCGCCATATCCTCCCTGATGCAAAGCTGAAGAAGCTGCTCGCGCTCAAGCCGACCGATGAGCTGACCTACTTCAACCTCCAGCGGTTCATCAGTCATCACTTCCAGAAGGCTGCTCCTGCGGAGTAAATGCCTGATAGGCTTCTCTAAGACGATCCACCTCAATCGAATGATGTAAGTTGACCCATTCATAGAAATCTGTATGTTCCGTGCGTTTAAACGCATGAAACATGCTCACTACCGTATAAAGAGTATAAGAGGACTTGTAGTAGTCAGATCCGGATAACACCCCAATCTGTTTGAACTCGTGAAGCGTAAATCCGAGTTGTTTCAAAATGGAATACGTATCATAACATACCATCGTTTGTTCGGATACATTTACATCTCGAATCACACGAGGACATCCGTACATGAACATGTCCATGTCATCGCTCATGCATGCATACATCTGCCCGTTTACGACCAGCGAAGCGCAAACCTCATCGGATTCATGAGGAGCATCGAGGTAGGAAATTCCCAGTTGATTCATGAGTTCTTTGACATCGTCGACATCCTTTTTACTGACCTTCGTAAATGTATTTTTCAACCGAACGATTTGGTTCTCGCTTAGATCCGTTGCATTCTGGTAGGTATCCCACGCTTCCTGTTTCATTTTCTGTCTCTCTTTCAAGAGTTCCTTTTTATTCGACCGAGGAGGTCCGTCGAATACAAAGAGGGGTATAATTCGGTGTTGAAGAAACATACGAAGAAGTGCATCCATACTTGTTAAAAGGGAACCAGCGGATTTGAATCGGTACATGAAGATAGATGTATCGACGACAATCTTTTTACCGGCCAAGAACGAAACGGGTTTGGTGAAGATTCCTTTACACCCGTACTGTTTGATGTACCGATTGAGAAACCGAATTCCCATTTATGAGGAGGTGGTGTGCTTTCGTGGAGTATCAATTTTTACATTTACCTTTGATCGCTCCTGAAAATTTAAGATAAGATTTTAAGTTACATTTCCGAGTAGTATTTCTACACTTATTACAGAGTCGACTTTGTTTTTTCTCCTCTCGTTGATGTTTCTTGGACATGACCACTTCTTTTCCTTGTGCGAGTTTTAGCGCCTTCGCCTCCTTATTGAATAATTGTTTAAGACGCTTGCATGATTTACATTTCAATCCCTTGACGTATCGAGGACACTCCTTTCCAAAATGGGTATCCATCACATTCAAAAATTCTGCGGTCGTATGATTCCCTGATTCCAACGCACCTACACCCGTATAACACACACTCATAAACTATATCATTATTTAAACATTTCCCAATCCAAATGAAAGTTTTTCTTTCCTTGATACGCCAGTGTACACTGGGAGAAGACGATCGCCTCTTTCATAAAGGATCGGAAAGACTGCACCGTACTTTCTTGTATCTTACGAATCAACTGAGGTTTAGTATACATCGATCTCTTGTGATACGCATAGGTAGAATAGTAAATGTCATAATCATATTTTGTATGATATAGATAAATCATCTTTTGTTGTTGTCCGATCAGAATCTCCTTGTCGATCAGTGTACGCGTACATTCCATCAAACGATGAAACAGAACATGAAGCGTCTTGATAAACACTTCCGGTAAACATTCAAAATCAATGACCAACGAACTAGAACAGTGATCTTGATGGATGGTTACCGTTATCCCATAGACAAGACTATGTTTTGTTCTCAATTCGTCAAACAAGAGGGTTCGCAACACATGTTCATAGAGCCCTCTTTCATTCCATAGTGTTTTCATAGGAAATCCGACTAAAACCGTTACCGTAGGAGAATCTTTGTGCACATATAACATCTCCTTCTGATATGAAAAACAATCAAACGGGTAAGGCGGTACCGAATTTGACATCGGTAAATAGGACGTCATCAGTTTCGTGATAACAGGAACCGAAAAGTTCCCGTAGACAACAAACATAACGGTTTCCGGTGTATACATGCGTTGATGTGCCTCTTTCAACATCGGCATCGTGAGAGCTTCTATATTTTTCAGTTGAAGTTTGGCATCATCCATGTGTTGTAATCCTTCCGGTACATAAAACGATTGATTGAATGCGTTCGTTAATGCATATTTAGGCCCATTCATGATCATACTGAGTTCCGAGATGACGGCCTTCTTTTCTCGATGCATGACCTCTTCCGATAAACGCGGTGTGGTTACAATCGTAGAAATGTATCGGATGATGTCTTCGGTCATATCCGGCAACCCTTTGACAAAATAATTGACTTCCGTATTTCCGGTCGTTGCATTCATGACACATCCTCTTTTATTCCAATACTGTATACAGTTTAATTTGCAGGGTTTCCATCCGTCTACGGAAACATGCTCCAATAAATGATGAATTCCTGAGGTAGTCATCGTTTCATGAATGAACCCTGTATGAACGACTGTACGTACCGCAATCGTATCAATCGGACATGGGGCGAGCACTACCGTATATCCATGAATTTTTTTAATTTGGACAGATTGTTTCCTTGTCTTCATATCATTGAACTATAATTTTTAGGAAGTTCTTTGATTTCGGTAGAGTAGTGGCCTTCGATTTGACGCATCATATCGGCATCGTACTTGGTAACAAAGTTTATTCCGATCCCCTTTCGACCCCATCGTCCAGATCGACCGATACGGTGAAGGTAATTGTGAACACATCGTGGTACATCGAAGTTGACGACCACACTCACTTGTTGAATGTCAATTCCTCTAGAGGTAATGTTGGACGAAATGAGAACACGATACTTTCCATCCTTGAAACTCTTGTAGGATTCGTTTCGTTCGTACTTGTCCATCTCACTATGTATACAGCAAACGGGATATCCTGCATCCTTCATCGAACTGTGAAGCATCATGACCCGCTTGACGGAATTACAGTAAATGATGCACTGAGACACCGAAATGCCTTCGAATAAATCTTGAAGGGCCAACATCTTATCCGTATCATTCTCAAACGATACATAATACTGGGAGATACCTTCGAGGGTCAACATATCACTCTGGACAAGGATCTTGATCGGGTCATTCATGATTTTAGCAGCGATCTCATTCACGCTTTCCGGAATGGTCGCACTAAAGAGAGCGACTTGAGCGGATGAATTCACGGTTTGGAAAATGTGCTTCAACTGAGGTAAAAATCCTTGGGAAAGCATCTCATCGGCTTCATCAAGAACCACCATCGATAAATTGGAGGAGAGTATACCGCGTGATAAAAAGTCGATGACGCGTCCAGGACATCCGATCATGACTTGAGGATTTTTGCTCATTTCATAGGAATCGTGTTCGATGGAGGTTCCGCCAATCAGAAGATGCGCCCGTATTTTTGTAAACTTTGCCAACTTTACAAAAACAGAATGAATTTGTTCTGCCAATTCACGTGTGGGTGCTAAAATAAGCGCTTGATGACGTTCTTCTTCCGTACATCGCTGCAATACGGAAATACAAAACGCTCCTGTCTTGCCCGTTCCTGATTGGGCCTGAGCGATCACATCGCGCCCTTCGATGATTGGTGGAATCGCCTTGTCCTGAATCGGACTCGGCTTTTCAAATCCACACAAATGGATTCCTCGTAAGATGGACATTTTTAATTGGAGAGCTTCCCAGTCGGACATAATAATTATATACACTATTATTATTTAAGTTTTAATTTAAACTTTAAGAGCGTAATATACGGTATGTACAAGTTAACTGACTTTGTATCCATCTCAAAAAAGAATGCGTACAGGATCCCTTCGTCCGTCATTCAACTCATCAACTCATTATGCGTTGAAATCAAGGCGGAACCCACCTTTGAATTTACGCAAGAGATTCGCCACACCAAACAGGATGTGATTCGAGAGTTGAACAAGATTACGGAGACGTCTTCTTTCGAGATGTTTCTTTCCATTTTGAATGAAGAGAATGTAGGCGAATTTTCCGAAGACATTTTTACGATACTGACCTCCAATTCCTATCTCATGAAAACCTACTGCAAACTCTTTTTGGAGTTATGTGAAAAATACCCCGTATTTTTGACCATCTTGGCCTCTCGGACGGCTACCTATAAGGAATCCTTTAGCGTCATTCAGTTTGGAGATCCATCCGATTACGATTTATTTTGTAAAATCAACCAAGAGAATCAATCTAGGAAAATGTACAGTCAATTCATTTCTGTTTTGGATCATTTACGTAAAACGAAGGACGGCGAACACATTAGTGCGTTTCTTATCGAACGTATCGATTCTCTCTTGAACAGTTCTTCGAAGGATATTGTCCATGAATGCATCGAACATATAGCGATCTTGTCCAAATATAAATTGTATCACCGAGAGAAGATTGAAGCCTACTGTAATTTGGATCCCAAAACGACTTCAGGGATTCATACAAAATTTATCTTTACTTGCATGGATATTTTAAATGTATAATGTATGTCAAGTCCTCCTCGCGTTGTTCTTCAGGGATACATCGACGATGCCGTTGCTGCAGCTCTTGCGGGTCAGGTGTATAATTTACCAGAGGCATTAACGACTCGGTCGAAGGCTCGATTCGAAGCGGGAGTCGCTCAAGGAATTAGATTTGCCTCTCGGGCTCCTGCACGGTCTCCTGCACAGGCTCCTGCTCGGTCTCCACGAATCCCTGAACGATTCGTAAGTAAGTTTAGAAGTCGACGAGCTTCTGCCCCTCCCTCCTCTCCTCGTGGTGTTGGGATGCGCGCACGTTCTCTTAAAGCAAAGCCTCGTAAAGGAACCCGTCGTCGATAAAAATTGAAAGAAAGATACATGAAGAATCATCTCATACCATGTCTCGCCAGCTTGATTCCGAGAAGCCTTTCCTTATCTTGACTAACCTTGAATCTCATCCCATTCTTGATGCCTATCGCATCATGAACGCGGTCATACGTCCTTTCGATTCCGATCAAGATAGGTCGACTTTTGGAACCATCATCTGTCTCTCGACCGAAGATGTATTTGAACCGATTGCCAAGTCATGTGAATGTCGATTCTTCGGGATACTCCCCTTTCATGACGGATTTATCATTCGCCAGAAGAAGGAATATGTACCCTCCGCAAAGGTAGAAGGCGCCTATATCGGTATTCCTACCTTACACGAGAAGGAAGATTATCCTCCCGAGTTTTGGGCCGTCTCTTATCCCCACATTACCCTCGTTCCACCCAATCATAAGATTCATCTATCCGCCGACAAGCTACAGCAGTTCGACTATTTCTATAGCGAACTGATGTTAACCGACAACACCTATGTACATCATGTCCTGATGGAATCCGGTCCGCATCATATCACGCGAGCTGTTCGAAATGGGATGAAGCCGGTCATCGCGGGAAAGGAAGTCGTTCCAGGAAAGATGTATACAGAATGTACCGGTCATTCCGTCATCATGTAAGTCGCTTTCCAAAGCGACACCAAAGGTATGAATTAGACTTATTCCAAGAGTTGAACCCTACACATCCGTTATGCCTAAGGAATAATCTTACTCGGATATATTATGCAACGTATTCGAAATCTATTTTTAAAATATAAACACGTTTCTCCTCATAAGAAAAACGGTCCTTTCATCATGCCTCCCGAAGGATCCATCAGTTGTCCTCCGGAAGTATGGGATAGCTTTTCAGATTTGACCCATACCACGACGTATACGTTCAATAAGAATCGTATAAGTTTTTTTCATGATGGAGAGGATTGTGATACGATGATCGAACATATTTCCCGAATGCTCCACGTCATTCAAGTCAAACCAATCGTCGCTGAGATTTATCTGTCTCCTGTACTGAAGTCCTACCCTGAGAATCGGATCTTTGGAGAATCCCACCTGAACACCGGATACTGCGACGGAAAGATGATCGTGGTCTACCGCCGTGAAGAATGGTTCAAGGTCTTTATCCATGAATGTATGCACTATTTTAGATCAGAAGAAGTTCTGGATCATGAATGTACAGAAATCCTTACGATGTTCCATAAAAAACAAGTCAACGTGTTTGAAACCTACTGCGAACTTTGTGCCCGTGTTCTCAACTGTTGTTATATTTCAGCCATAACCCATATTCCCGTCAACTGTCTCTATGAAATCGAACGCCAATACTCTATCCAAAACATGGTCAACGTCCTTCATCACATGAATTTAGAATACGCCGATTTATTCGATCCTCATGAATTTAAAGAAGATACCAACGCCTTTGCGTATATTGTTCTGACGGCAATTCTGATGCATGCAAAGGTCATGCCCGACTACCATCCCGATACAAAATTCAAACTTATGTCCGATGATTCATTCATTCAGGCAGTTCTTAAGGGAGCAAAATCCACATCGTTGTTTCATGATGTACATACTCGAACTCCCTCCATAACCACCACGATGACCAAATTAAATGTAGATGAGTTTGTTTTACACCATTAATTTCATAACCTAGTACATGTATGATACGTCGACTACGTGCGCTTATTTATCTGTAGGAACAAATGAACAATATCAGGCCGAATTACTTAAGGTATTTCAAATCAAGGATGTCGATGATTTGAACGAATGTATAACGGTTCTTTATGAACGAGTCAAAACGGAACGCACCCTTTTTTCGTTAATCCATAAAGTTATGGAAATATACCCTTGGGTAAATTCGGAACATGCCTTTTATGTATTGTTTAGTTATGACTATTTTGAGTATATGCATCCTTATGTGGTCAATCTACTGAATCATACCCCCAACGATGAAATCTACGAGAAATTGCTGTCTGAAATAAAATAGTTTTTATATTCCGTTATGTTATGAAGCCTCGTGGACCGGATAATGTAGCAGTGTACTATGGGACTGCGGTAGTCTCTGCCCTTATCATTCTCGCGTACATCGCTGCAGGAGAGGTGACTCCGATTGTAGGGTTTTTGGTAGGAGGTGTACTGATGTTTGCGCTTTACCCGAATAAAACGATTGCTTTAGTTGCGGCAATTCTGGTTTCGGCTGCGCTTCGTAAACCTAACCGTGAAGGAATGGAAGATAAAGAACCTGAAACGGATGCAACTGCAAAACCTGACGAAAAACCAGAAGATTTGGTCAAGAAGGCGACTGCCTTAGCGGATGCCGTTGGGGTAATAGAACCAGCTGTACCGAGTCCTCCTCTTGCTCCCAAAAAGGATGAAAAAGGTGGTTCAGGCGGAAATAAAAAAGAAACAGAAAAGTTCGTTGGATCTAAAAAAATAACTCCTGCGGAACTACCGGCTATAGGTGGAGCATCCAGTCCTCAAGATGTTGAAAAGTTATCTAAAATGATTGATAAAACGATGGAACTTCTTAAGATGTTACCCGATGGATTCTTGCAGAATGCGGTAAAATAAAATACAATCTATAACTATGGTAAAAATAGATATTCCTGATTCAGTTACCACAAAATGCTCCCTCCAGTGTGGACTATCCTACGATTATAAACCCAGTCCAGTCGCTAGATTTTCCGTAGATCCTTCTAGGAATCCAACTTATTTTTCAATTACGTATGATGCACCCGCCAGTCATGTCTTGTACAATTCTAAATTGTATAAGTTGAATGAAAAAGATTCCATCATGTTGATTTACGGAGGAATTCACCGATTTAACGGAGAAGAACTTCCCTTAGAAATGGTGATTTCTCATAAATCCGAGAGTTCGATGTTATATCTGTGCATCCCCATTACATCGAGCGCGTTTTCTCCTTCGTCGAGTCCTTTAGATACCATCATCGATACCTATTATAAGAATCGCAATACCAAATTTTTGAATCTCAATAATTTTAATTTAATGGACATTATTCCCAAAAGTTCCTACATAGTGCATCAAGGTCCTTATTTGGGAGGGTCCGATAAGGATACCTACATCGTCTTTTCCAAAAATCAGTTTAAATTATCCTCGGAAACCATCAGTAAAATAACGGGTCTTCCAGGAGTCCCCAACTCAAGCCTTCCTGCCATATGTACTACTCCTTTTTCAAAGGTCCGACCCAATTCATCTACGCTGGTTCAGAATGAAAAGGGGACCACGTCCAACGGATTTTCAGGAGATGGACAAATTTATATCGATTGTCAGCCTACGGATAGTGATGGAGAAATTGTGGTCAAAGAAACCATCATTCCGACAAGTGCTGTAAAGTTTGATCTTTCGGGCCTCATTTACTTTGTGGTCGTGGTCATCAGCTGTATACTCTTGGTCATCTTGTATCAAAAAATATCAGATCTATTTACCTTCACTTCAAAATAATATCCCCTTTATTCATGATACCGTGGCGAACGATGCTTGATCTTCTTATCATCGTTGGATTGACCTACCTCATTTCGTATGTGATTTTATTTGCACGAAACTTTTATGAAAGCAATAAGGCAGCTTTCTTTCCAAAAGATATAAAAAAATAACTTTAACTACTGTATGTACGCTCATGCTGTTCGTGAATGGACGACCTCGTTGTGTACGGTGGATAGCGAATCCTGTTTAGTCACATGGTTGTTGCCGTGCCATGTATACGCAAAATTAAACCTGACTAGTTACGGTCTTCATTTCATGTCCTATGCCCTTCTTGTGTTAGGTATACGCAGTATACACTCGATGGTAGGATACTACAACACGTACGATTGTCCGCCTCATGAGACCGATCAGTGTATACTCTTTGATAAAGACGACTGTAGCAGCCACTATATGAAGATCAACGGGGTAGATACACCCTGTGTCTACTACGGGGATATGGATGCATGTATATTTGGACAAGTCTCCTGTATACAGGTTCATCCGTCTACGTATACATGGTTCTATAGTCTCCTCACGATGAGTTATTTTTGTTTATTTTATATGAATTATAAGGCAAGACAAGTCATTCGAAATACATATTCGATCGAACCTCAACATGAATGTTTGGCATCGACGTGTTCTCAGTGTGGACTTGCACAAGCCTACAGAGAAATTGTATAATTTTAGTATTGTATTAGTGTATATGGAAAAATTTACGATTCGTCCAACTCCCAAACAACCTCCTGGTGTATTCGTGCAAAGCGGTTCTATTCACGAGGAGGCCTTCAACTATACAGAATTCATGAATCAGTTTGATTTTAAACAAGAGTATACGTATACTGAAAAAGTAGTCAAGGAAAAGGAGTTTACTTTTTCTGTCAAGAAGTTAAAACGATTGATTTTAGGAGAAGAACCGGTGGTCCGCGTCAAAGCAACTCGTACACTGTGTTCTCTGGAAACCCCTCCTACCTCGTCGGTTCCTTACTACTTGAACAACCGCGCCTATTTCACACCCTTCATTCGAAACTTATTGAAAGATTTTAAGCCGAATGCCGTAACGACGTGTGAAGATCTTGCCGATGATAAGAAGCTTACCCCGTTGCCGCACCAGCTCTTGGTCCAAAAGTACATGAATGTAGAAACGCCTTACCGCGGTATACTTCTTTTCCATGGGTTAGGATCCGGCAAGACCTGTTCCTCCATTCTCATTTCCGAAGGAATGAAGCAGTACAAAGACATCGTGGTTCTTACTCCAGCATCCCTCGAAACGAACTTCTTGCAAGAGTTGAAAAAGTGTGGTGATCCTCTGTATACACCTCAACAGTACTGGCGATGGGAAATCAATCCGAGTGAGGATGAACTCTTGGATCGATGCCTCAGTAAAGCGGATCTTGTGTCCAAGAACAAACAAAAGGGGTTGTGGATTGGGGATCCGGATACGGCGACCAATTTTACAAGCTTATCCGCCGCCGATCAAGCGCTCGTTCTGAGACAGATTGATATCATGATTAAAAAGAAGTATACTTTATTGCACTACAACGGGATTGATGTTCGAAACTTTTCCAAGCTTCTCTTACCCGGTGGAAAGAATCTCTTCTCCAATAAGGTGGTCATGATTGATGAAGCGCATAACTTTGTCTCTCGTATTGTCAATAAACTGGGTCAAAAGGATCATACCTCTTCGAAAATCTATGAACTTTTGATGGAAGCGGAAAACTGTAAGATTGTCATGTTGACCGGAACTCCCATCATCAATTATACGTATGAAATCAGTATACTGTTCAACATCCTTCGAGGATACATCGAGGCATGGGAATGTATGTTGCCGGGCATGACCGAAGCCGAGATTCAAAAAGAGTTCCCCGATGTGGATTGTACGATACGAAAACAGAACCGTATGATCATTACGGCAACGCCAAACGGTTTTTCTCATGGAGAGAAACATGAAGTCATGTATACTCAACAAGACACCTCTTCCTTTGAAGATCGGTTGACCGAATTCATCACGAAGCGAGGGGGTACCGTGGTCAAAAAGAAGTATACGGCTCTTCCTTCCAACCCAGAAGAATTTAAAACCTTATTCATTCGAGACGGAAAAGCAGTCAATCTTCGCATGTTATCCTCGCGTATTGCCGGTCTCGTCTCCTATTTCCCCGATTTAACGAGTCTGATGCCCGTCCTGAAAGAAACCGTCATGCATGAGATTCCGATGTCCAAACAACAGTTTGATGAGTACAAGGTATTTCGTGCCGCTGAAAAAGAGAAAGAAAAGAAGCCCAAAGATGATGATACCTCGAGTACGTACCGTATTGTAACCCGTATGTTGTGCAATACGACCTATCCTACAGAAATTCGAGGGATGCGTCCCGGAAAACTCTTTGAAAAAGAACTTGAGTTTGAAGAAGAAGTATCCGCGGAAGAAATCTCAACATTAGGTACCTTTTACAAAGCGTTAGACGGTTCAGATTATACCCAAAACATTAGCGCGTACAGTCCTAAATACGAAGAGATTTTCAATACCATTTCTTCCAAAACCGGTCTTCATTTACTGTACAGTCAATTCTTGACCATCGAAGGAATTACGCTATTTACCAAGCTTCTGGATGCACGAGGATACGCCGAATGTCGCGTTAAGCGTGTGGGTGGGGATTGGGTTCTCAATCTTCCAGAGAATGCTCTGTCGAAGCCTCTGTATGTGACGTATGTAGGTACTAAATCAGCCGAAGAAAAGGAAGTCATCCGTAATATCTTCAATAAACGATGGTCTTCTCTGTCGGACAGTCTGAGGGTAGCCGCTGAAAAACTGAATTTCAATCTCTTTATCATTACGGCAGCGGGAGCGGAAGGAATCTCACTGAAGAATGTTCAGTATGTTCACATCATGGAGCCGTACTGGAATCAAGTGCGTTTAGATCAAGTCATCGGTCGTGCTCGGCGTATTTGCAGTCATAATACGCTTTCCAAAGTAAATCAGACGGTCGAAGTGCACATGTACTTGATGAAGTTTCCTGATTTTAATGGAGCGATTCCTGAAGTCTTAAAGGGAGATATCGAAGATGGAGCACCTCGTACGACCGATGAGTACATGTACCGTTTGGCGCAGAGAAAAACCGGAATCAATACGTCGATTCTTCAGTGTGTACGCGATTCAGCGATCGATTGTCAATTGTATGGACACTGCATCGGAGTGGCAACGGAGAATTACGAAGAACTCATGTACCATCCGAATATTGATGACGATGATACGGAGGCACATCGTCAACTGAAAGAAGAAGTTCGAAAACGTAAGACGCTAAAACACAACGGAAATCCATTCGCGTATTTCTATGTATCGGAGGAAGATCAGGGAAAGCATGAATTGTTGTTGGAAGAAAAAAATATACCGATTGGATATATTGTTCCTAAGATGAATGCAGTGTACACGTTGGATAACAAGAAGACAACGGTGGCAGCGCTGGCCGAGATGTTCAAGGCTTAAAATGAGCGAGACGTAGTGCGCGTAATTCCTGAAGGGTCGGCTTCGGATCTTCCTTGGGTTCCTTAGGGGGTTCCTTAGGCTCCTTCTCTTTTCGTTCCTTCAGTTCCAGCTCTTCAATTCGTCGAAGGATTTCCTTCATTTCATCCTCATACAAAGACTGAAGATACTCTGCGTTCTGTTCGTCCGTTATCTCATGACGCTCCATCGTTATCCGGCGGAGTGTCATGAATCCCATATCAATTTTACACATCCGAAATCTTATCCATGTATCGGTACAATCGATGCAGATCTAACAACGTAATGCACTGATTCAAATGGTCTAAGATGACGGGCTCGGTCATCGTCGTACGTATTTTCGTCATGTACTGAAACATATCCTTCTTGTCCATCGACAATTCACAACAGATCCGTTGAATGAAAATCGTATTGTTATATTCTGTCGAATATTTCGTCAAGACTTTGGTAAATCGGACATCACTCAGTTTGTATTTGTTTTCCTTTTTCAATAAATAATTCGTATAGAAAGTTTTCAAGATAAAACTCATTTCGCCAAATCCCCACAACTGTTTTTGAAACGTAATACGATCTACATAATCGGCAAAACATAATTCCTTAAGAATTTTAGTATACAGACAAATCATATCCTTTTGTTTCATCTTCTGAAGTACATCGATGACATTCTCATGCCATAACAAAGAAATGATCGACCGATCCGTATCATTCATTTTATCATAATCCGACAAAGAACACTCCGAATTCATGATCCTTAAGGTGGACTGTTTTGAATCCTCGTGTATACTATGGTATAAAATCATATCCATGTCTCCATGAAAATTTTGATGATGCATCTCGATGACCTGAAAGGCTTTCTTGAGACTTGTTATTTTATGCGCGACGGAAGTATACTCGGGAGCATAGGTCGTCAATAGCGATAAAATCTGAGAGGGATTCGCTTCTTTCATTTCAATCGTAATACAACACTTCATCAGCTCCTTCATCTTCTTTTCTTGATTCGGAAGACCGATACAAATGATTGGAATGTGAGAAATCGTCTCCGTTTTTTGACGCTTTGTCTTTTTAGGACGAACGAGCTTAATGAGCGAATTGATTCCCCCTTTATCTCCATTATTCATATAATCCACATCATCCATCAAGATGGCCATACTCGTTTTTCGTTTTAAAAAAGAATCCATGACATTCTTATCGGACACGTTATGAATGTTAATGTTTTCGATGGTGGTTTTATTACGGTGATCACATGCGTCGTATTTAATGACATCGTAATGAAGATTTTTCAGGATGGTTAAGGCAAAGGTGGTCTTACCGCATCCAGGCGGACCATAAATATAAATACAGCGTTTCATTTTGTCGTCGTATTTATTGAACGTGGTTAAAAACTGAATCATGGTTTGTTCATGTTGTTCCCTTTGTAATAATAGATTCATGGTTATACTACATAGATTTAGTTTGTTTAAATGGCTAACGCAATTAATAAACAGATAACATATGGAACTCGTCTATCTCTTCTCCATTTGGATATTTCTATGGTGGATGTTTTATAAATTGCGTATCCTAACCTATAGCCCTATTTTTGCGCTATGGTTTGCAGTGTGGTTTAATGTTGCGATCATCACAGGAATGATCTTGAATCAAAACGACCCCTTCTTTATTTTTTATTTTATCGCAGTTAGTCTTACGTTATTGAAACTTGTTCCTTTGGCTACGCTTCATGAATCCATCACGCGACAATCTGTATACTCCTTTGTAGCACTATTTTTGATTTATTTGGGGTTTTCATATGCAACAGGAATGACAATCGAATTGCTCCTTGAAAATTATACAAACGCTATCTTTGCTCCTGAAAAAACTGTCGTCGGACAACAATATGATATTCTTAAAAAATATATGTGTATGGTATGAACCCTGAAGAGCTAGAACGATTTAAATCTCTGTTGAGTAAGATTCAGGGTCGATCTACAATGATTACCAAACATATCTCCGAAAAAATATCTCCTTTCCATCCGGTGGTGATAAGTTTGTCTAAACTTAATATTGCACTTGTGCGACTCCTTGCCGATACAGAAGAGACGATGAATACCGAAAATTTTAAAGAGGCTCACTATATCCGAATATGTAATCACATACTACTAAAAATAACGATGATTGAACAAGACTTGATGGTAGGCGACTTGGATATGTATGTAGAGTCCATTCGTAGTGTTCTTCAAGACAGTCGACGTTTACTGGGGAGAATGATGAATCTCGTTCATCGAAAATTCCCTTTACATTATCCTCGGTTTGATGTGGTTCGGGAGAATGTGGCGTCTCCGAATCGAGATACACGAGCCTTCACTGATAGAAAGAACCAAACTCGTGTTGAACCTAGACCACCAAAAAAACAAACTCGGAAATCTCCTGTTCCAAGACATGTAAAACATCGGTCGCGGATTGTTGCTGTCGATGATATAGCTCCTACACCCCCTGCGCCACGCCCTACGCCTAGACCTACACCTAGACCTATGCCTCGTCCTCCTCTCCCTGCTCCTCGTCCTCCTCTCCCTATACGTGAACCCTCGACCCTTCGAAGAGTCTCCGATTTTATGACAAAGTTTATTCCTCGATGGAACATGAATTTTGTGTTTCCTCGCACCAAACCCGTCGAACCCAAGGGTAAAACACCCAAACCCCTTACTGAAACCTTCAAAAAAAATATGAAAACGGCAACATCACAAAAGGCACTCTCCACCATTAAAACCGCGATGCGAAATTCGGAATGGTACCTTTCCATCGTATGCAGTCGATCCGGTACATGTCTTGCTTTTGGAACTCGTGTCCTAGAACTCAACAAACTCTTTCAATACAATCGGTTTAATCATGTCATCTTCATGACGCCGCTTTCATCTGGAGCAAACGGAGATACCGTAGGTATCAAATACGAACTACCTGGAAAACGATACTCCTCGGTTGCCGTACTTAAATCTTCCAAAAATCTCTATTCCGATAATCTCATGTACGAATACATGGCAGGTATACATTTCGTCAACCATATGTTACCCAAGTATCCTGTATTTCTGTTCACCTACGGGATCTATACCCGAACCCGCGACATCATCGACATTTCTCAGTTGAAAACAGATCTTACCCTTCAAGGAACCAATTTTGATGTGGCGTGTCAACACTCGGATAAGTTATCCCTCTTACTTCAACATGTCGAGGGAAAGACACTACAAGACATGTTTGTCAATGTAGAATTTATTCGGAATGACCTTCATAAAATGTTATTTATGATTTATCAAGCACTCTCTTCCCTCGCCAAACGGTTTACTCATTATGATTTGCATCCCGGTAATGTCATGATCATGGAACTGGATTCTCCGGTTGAATATATCTATCATGATGAAGGGGTCTCCTTCACATCTAAATATCTTCCTAAAATCATCGATTATGGTAGGTGCTACTTTAATGAAGAGCGAAATTCAAAAGATGTATATCTAGAAATTTGTTCCACTCCATCGTGTACAGTAGATGGTTCCACATGTGGAAAGTCGAGAGGGTTTGGATGGCTAAGGCCGACGATATCAAGATTTGCAGTAAATTCAGCCATAAAAAATGAAAGTCATGATCTATTTTTATTGGCTTGTATCAATACATTATTTGAAATGAATAATTTGTATCCTTACGTTCCTAACCTTGTTTATGGGCAAGGCCTTCCTCCCGAACAGTCCCATTATGGAACCGTAGAAAATTTACTATCACCGATAGGACAAGTGACCAACGTCCATTCAGCAAAAGATCTTATGAAACGTTATCTACGTATGAACAACATCTCTCAACTCGTCACAGGACGACTTCATATCTTCAAGGACAAACCGATGGACTTTGAAAATGTTTAACCCATAAAATATTCATCTACTTTATGAATCGGTTGGTCAATCTCCTTGGTACCATCTACATGGATGGGTATGACCCAAATCGACCTTATCCTCATGTGATGGAAGAGTTGACCCGCCTTCAGAATGCTACCCCTCAAATCATTTCCGAATCACTTTCTGCAAAGGATACCGAAGAAGGGAATGAAAATACACCTCTCATGTATGCCGCTATTTTTTTGAGAACCGAGTGGATTCAAACGATTCTCGAACTTGGATTACGTGTAGAACAAAACTCTCCCGCAGGTCCACTTCGTCAGTTTCGAAGGACGATGTTGGCAGAGAGGAATGCGAACGGAGAGAATGCACTTGTTCTTTTGGTAGAGGCGGAAATGATCGATGTAGAAACAGAAAATATTCCGATGGACCGTATTCATCTCATGATTCAACATGGAGCAGTCCCCAACGACGATGTTGGAGGACAGAGTGCTCAACAGTTCGCAGAAGAAAATGGACTCCAAATGGCATGGAGTACTGGACATTTAAAACGACCTAAAAAAAATAAATCCTTAGTATATGGTAAGCGAAATTCAAGCCGTCGCCGCCATACTCATCTCGATGGTCGCTTCCGGAGGAATAAGTCTTATGGCCATAAGGTCTACGCGGTCCGTTCCCGTAAAACCCGTTAGTAAATCGACCAGTTAACGATACATTCGGTACGATACGCCTCTAGGGGGACACATCCAGACCATTCCCCATTCATGAATCCATTCGTACGCATGGATTCAATTCTTAAGAGTCTTGTATACGCTCGATCCGGCAGTGTACACTGGATATACTTTCCAAGAACATGCGTAGGAGTGTATGGATTCCATGCACTGTAATATACATATTTACGATATTGATCGATATAGTCGCTTCGCTCTCTCCACCACACATGACAACAACACCTTTTGAATCGTTCGATGTCTGGATTTTGTTTGTCGATGACCGAATCGGGAATGTATACCTTTAAACAGTGGTTCCGTAGAGTATACCTGTCTGTCTCCTCGTCCAAATAATTGTGTTGAATGTTTGGAAACTTGACATCGAGAAGTTGATCGGTCAACACCTTCAGATGATGTTCTGTCCTCCATGACACGCGAGGCGGCACGACAAACTCGTAAATGTACCGAACCAATTCGGGCGGCAACATGTTTGGAAAAAATACTCGTCGATGATTGGTTCAATTTAATACATCGACCAGTTAACGATACATTCTGTACAGTAGGCATCGCGAGGTACACATCCAGCCCAATTCCCGTCCACAAATCCATTCGCAAACATCGCTTCCACCATTAATAATCGTGTATACGCATAATTTGAAATGGTACACTTGATCTGTCGACCCAATACCTCGACCGGTCGATATGGATTCCATACTCGTTCGTACACTTCATTCAAATAGCGAACGACATACGTTTTCCTTTCCTGAATCCATAGAGTACAACATATTTTTTTTAAATTGTAAATGTCATCCTTGTAGAGGATCGATGCATTCACATACCCTTTAAGAGAGGGCCGTACACTGTATCGATCCGGTAATTCATCTACATAATGATGTCGAATGTTCTGAAACTGAGTCAATCTTGCTTGGTTAGCAATAACCTTTAGATGATGTTCCATTCTCCAAGATACTCCTACAGGAACGACAAACTCGTAAATGTATCGAACCAGCTCAGGAGGTAACATGTGGAGGAGATACTCATCGATGATTGGTTCAATTATATTGTTATTTTATATGGAACAATCGGATCCTGTTTGGACCGATGATATCGAAGAAGTACTTCGTAATGTAAATGAAAATGCCGATTACCTACAAGAAGAACACAGAAAACAATACTTGTATCTAAAGTGTCAACTCTATTATTATCGGATTCCCATCATCATTTTTTCAAGTATGAATTCAGTATTCAGTGTAGGATTGCCTGCTTACATTCCTCAGCAGACGACGAGTGTCGTCAATTGCATGATTAGTTTGATGTGTGCATGCATCTCGGCGGTCGAACTCTTTGTCGGTATACACAAAGGGATGGAAAACAGTTTGGCTGCCTATCACGGCTATAAACTGTTGACGATAAAAATAAGTTCATGCCTTAAATTATCACGCAATCATCGAGATACCGAAGGCATACCGTTTTTAAAAGAGGTGTTATCCGACTACAATAATTTGTTAAGTACGTCGATGGTCATTTCACCGTATTTGGAAGATCATCTTGTTCGTCTACAAAATCCACATAAAAGAGAAACCTTTTATATTGACTAAAAATTGAACTTCGTGGAGATAGGTACAGGATGCAAACATGGATACCGAGGTTCGTGCTGGTTCTATTAACGAGCGTGGATTTTTGGAAACGCTGGGCAGTCGTCAAGGATTTAATGTCATCAGCGCATTAGATGAAATTATTGCGAATAGCACCGATGCAGATGCCAAACGCATACACTTCTACAAGAATGAACATGAAATATGCATGAGTGATGATGGTGTTGGCATGTCTCAGACAACTCTATTCAATATGTTTGACATGTATCGCCCCCAACGACGACACAAAAGTATTGGAAGCTTTAACATCGGCGGTAAAGTAGGTCTTCGGATCTTGTCCAATACATCCCACACGTTGGTCATTAGTTTAATACGAGGACAATACACTACGGCAGTTGTGCCTTGGGACGAAATCTATACGACGTGGAAGTATAAAGACGCAATCGTAATAAGGCAATCTACACCAGAAGAGATTGACCTATTTCATCTACAAATGGAGCGCGAGTCAGGGACGACCATTTGGTTTCCCTTTGTCCAATCTACATGGGATGCCATCCAAGAACAGTTTGAAATTCATCAACATAATACTCTGGATCCAGAAAAATCAATTGCTTACAAGTTTGGAAGATTTAATACCGTCATTACAGGGTTTGATCATTCTACCCATAAGAGTTTTGAAATGCCCAAATACAATCCTTCTCGCCAAGTACAGCCTACACTGGGTACGAAATACAATCAAATCAACATCTATAAGAAAGATGATACATATCGATATGTTACGGATTCTAGCAAAGAAATCCTTCGATTCGGGAAAGATCGATTTGAAACCAAAAGTTCTCCCGCAGAACCTCTAAAATCATGGGATCGTGTAGGAACCTTCTATCTGGAGTTTTATGCACCGTACGAGGACTCTCCTCCCGTAGGAGGTAGTGGCACATGGGTATCTCCTCATGCGACGGAAGTTTTCAACCCTCCACCATCTCCTGCAAACCGATCCAGCTGGACCGATATGCACGACCCGATTACCATCTATAAATCAAACTATCCGATCGGAACCGTATCCATCGAAAAAATGACAGGATCGAAGCGAGCAAACTTCGAAGGATGGTGTAGGTATTGGGTACATGCAAACGTTCACTACGATACAGAAGACGGAAATAAGATGTTGGATGAATTGGTAGGAATCCAAGAAAATAAAAATCAATTGCAAGACGTGTTTCCTATTCAGTGCAAAAGGTTGATTGATGAATTGAGGAAGGAATATTCAAAGGTGTTGATCCAAAAATATAGTGAAAAGTGCGAACCTGAACCAAAATGCAAGGAGACCAAACTCAAAGAACCTGTGCGTAAAGTTGCCCCCAAAAAGAATTACAAGGAGTTCGTTTCATGTTCGGATGTTATAGATCCGAACTTACGATCTCTCGACACAGAATTACCTGTTCCAGAGCCAGTATTAGAGAAATTAGTTCCAGAACCGGATCCACCATTAGAATCGCCGGTCGATTCTTATACAAAACTCCTACACTTCATCGAACTCCATAAAGGAACTCCTCGGTTAGATGACGCGTGTAAACTACTCGGACTATAAGACTACAAATAATTGATATACATTTTTTAGAAAGGAAGGGTTAATCATGGAGCTAGCGATGTACATCGAACACGGAGCTCGCGATATCAAGTGTTCATTTGCTCTATGTATCATGTTGTATTTACTTCTTACCAAGTTGAGCGTATCTTCACCTCCCAACGTCCTCTATGTCGATCTTCCCTAATGTAGTTAAAAATTGAACAGAGTTTGGGTCGATGGAGGAGACGCAACATGGGTTCCATCGGCGTTCATTATTTCTGTTCCATTCCGTTGAGCAGCGTGATCGGAATCGTCGACTCCTATCGATGGGGAATTCACGGAGACTGCTACATGTCCCCCGATATGCGACGGCCTCATCTCAACTATACCGAATTTCACTTTACTTCCTTCACCACGGAAGGATACAAATTTCATCAGCTTCTCCAATTTGGCGTTCAAGTCATGGACGGAATGGAATTTTACCATATTCTCACTCCAGAGGAATGGGGTCATTTTGAAAGTAAATAGATTGTTCCTTCCATAGATCCGCATAATACTTTTTTTGAACTTGTTTTTGATCTTCCTTATACTGCGAATAATCTTCTAACATGACCTCTTTTCCTACCACCTGCCTTACCACCCGATCCCTGAAGATGAGTCGATGGTACAGAGGAAGTTGTTTGCGTTCTTCCCATGTAAACCAATACCCCAACAACCCTGGACCTGTCGGATCAAGTGCATGTCGTCCATAGAATTGCGTCTTCACATGATGCACAATCTGGTGTATACACCGAAGCATGATCTCATTTCGAGGTCGAGCGACAATCAACGCAGTATAGACGCACCCTTCTGTAAGGTCTCGAACGAAATGTTCCTTTTCCGTAAGTTCCACTAACCTGAATGGCGGTACACATCGGTATTTAATATCCAGATAGATGCCCCCATGAATATAAAGTATACAATACCTCCACAAATCGGATTTATAGGCATAAGGAACGAGTATGTCGTAAGCGTCCACGACACATGGATCAAAGTTCTCTTGAATGAACTGGCGACACGAGGATTCGTCATATACATGAAACGTCATTTCTGGATTGTGTCGGACCATCCAATCATAATTTTCTTTCATGCAAGGAGGAAGCTTCGTATGCCAACACGTATACAGATGGGGAGGGATAACTCTTCGATACGCAAAAATATTCTCGTTCATACTAAGGAAAGGTATGTTTATGTAGAATATACATCGAATTATATTTAGGTATACTATGAGTAGACGTACTATTCCGAGAGGTTTAAATGTATCTCAAGTTCCTACTGAACAGGTTCGCATTCGCCCTCCGCCACCCCCAAGTCAACGAATGGCAGGACGAACTCAAACACGAAAATCTGTCTCTGTACCGATCAAAGAACGTAAATCTGCCCCTCGACCTACGAAAGAAGAACAAAAGATTGAAGACGCCATCGAACAAATCGAATCCTCTATCTACGAATCTAAACAACATGTAAAAACATCCAAAACAGCATCTCGTACATGGGAAGCCCAAGTGCAAGCTCAAGAAGACGTTGTACAAAAGCTTAGACTTACGCTTTCCAAAATGCATAAAGATAGACAACTCAAAGAAGGTATCCAACAACTTATTTCAAAAACCATATTGTCTTGTCGACAAACTCTTCAAAACAAAGATCTTCCTCGTATTCAATCCACACTAAACATGATACAAGAATTAGTCGCCTTATTAAAACTGAATGACATGCCTGAACTTCGAAAATGGGAAACCCTCTTGGATATATTCAAAGAACTTGATTCCATCCATCAAATGGATTCCACTCTTCATACCTTATTTCAAAACGTTGAAATTGCGAAAGAAGATGTGGAAAGGTTGACGATTGTCATCGAAGACCTTACGGCCGAGAGGAATGCATTACAAGATCAACTTCGTACTAAGGAAAATTCGTTGTCTCAAAAACAGAGAGAAGCGCAAACCGCTACCGATCGGTATAAAAAAGTAAACGATACTCTAAAGGCCACCCAACTCAAGTCTACCCAAGAGGCGGCTCGTGTATGGGCAAAACTTCAGCGTGAATTACCCGTATCACCTACACGGAGAAGGTAAACCGGACAAAATATTTTAATCCATACTTGTATGGAATCCCTAGGCTTTATTATCTTAAGACACGTCAATAGTGATTTAACCAATCAATATTGGAATATTTGTTATGATCGCATCAGAAAATTCTATCCAGAAAATACAATTCTCATCATCGATGATAACAGTCAACAAAAATACATCAATTCTCGTCCTCTGTATAAAACACTTCTTATTCACAGCGAATATCCCTGTCGAGGAGAATTGCTCCCCTATTACTACTATTTACAGAATAAATTGTTCGATAAAGCCGTCATCATTCATGATTCCGTATTTGTGAATGCTCCTATGAATACCCATACAGACACCTATAAGATGTTATGGGAGTTTGAACACGATTGGGATCAAATTCAGGATGAAACACACATGATTCAGCAATTCGACGATCCTGAATTGTTAGAGTTTTATGAAAATAAATCCTTATGGAAAGGATGTTTTGGATGCATGTCCATCATAACGTATGACTACTTGTATGAAATCAATAGCAAGTATAACCTGAGTAAATTACTACCGCATGTTCTGACCCGATATAATCGGTGTTCGTTTGAACGCGTCATCGCATGTTTATTACAAAAGAACGGGAAAAAAACAACACTTCACGGCAACATTCATGCCTATTGTCCATGGGGAATCTCGATCAACTCGATTCAAACCTATAATTATTTACCCCTCATCAAAGTATGGACGGGTCGTTAAACGAGTCGTAGTGTATACATATCCTGTTGTATCAGTAAAGGTACAGGTCCCTCTTTAAAGGACCATAAGAGAGGCAACACTTCTTTCGTTAAATCCAAGATCGTAAGAAGTACATGCGATTCCTTAAACTTACATTTCGCGGTTACCCTTGTCTTGAACAACTCCTGAAACGTATCTACCAAATCATCGACCATCTTTCCATTTGGACGAACCCGTTCCAACGTTTCCCAATCCGTCGTCACCTTAATTTGAACACTTGTCATTTCTGATAAGATTCAGTATACTTACTCATAACAATTTTTTAAGGAAGGGAAATGAATACACGCTTTTTTATACCGATCCAACGGTATACATCCCTTCCACAAGTAATAATCATTCCCCGCTTCACGGATAGCCGCCTCTAGTAAAAGTAAGGGGTATTCCTCGGTGAATCCGTCGATGGTATACCCATACAAGACAAACGAAGTATTCACGCTCCATGCATTCGCGGCGTTCTGTTCACGATACTGTTCCAAGTATTTACGTAGAGGATCGATATACGTACGTAGATAGGACAATTTCATCATCCTCAATCCACCCACGTCCCATTTGTATACACGAATGTAATACCCATGCGGATGAGGAAACGTAAAATATTCAGGACTTTCAATACAAAATGCTTTAAGACTTGCAGGAATCGTTTCAAAGGTACATTCTTTGAAGCGTTTCAAAAGCTTGGCATAATGAAATTCCGAACGCCATGAAATGATATAGAGATACGATCGAATGTGTCGTACGATGTCGTCGGGTAATTGATCCATTTTAGAAGAATACCTCTAAAAAATATAATTCAATTTACTCGATCGGAGGAAACCTGTATAACGTACATGCATTCTTGTATTCCTTCAGCGTTATACATCCATTCCACGTTTTATCATAAACCCCTTCCCAAACACCTCGATCCATCAATAGATTTTTGTATTTTGAGGAGGACAGTATACCGTCCACCTGTATACCCAAGAGACGGAAAGATGATGTCAAACTCCATGCATCTTGTATGGTTTGGGCCCGATACGTAATCAAATATTCAAGAAGTGGTTTCTTATAGGCATACATGTATTGTGATTTCATATGATTTACCTGACATTCATCCGATTTGGAAATTTGTGTGTAATAAGGATCATCGGGTAATTTGTAAATATAAAACTTGTCATAATCGATCACATGAGGTCGAATACGAAGCGTATCAAATTGGAGTGCATTATACCTATGAAGAAGCTTTTGGTAGTGCATGTCCGCTCGCCATGATACTACCTTCAAAAAGGATCGAATGTGTCGTACAACGTCGTCAGGAAGTTGATCCATGTTGTTTGTGTATCTAGGATTTGTCAAGATTCAATTTTTAAATGGATATAAACGTTGGGTGGATAGATAATTAGATGACGCACGAGATGTCGTATTCGATCCAGAAGGCGATCATGCAGGCACGTATGGCAAAAAAGATGTCGCAGGAAGATCTTGCCAAACAAGTATGTGTGACTGCCGATGTCATCCAGAAGTATGAGAATGGTAAGGCGGCTCCTAACAACGCCTTCATCGCCAAACTCGAAAAGATTTTAGGCGTTAAACTTCCTCGAGCGAAGAAGAAGGTCGATTCAGAGACCGGAAAGACTTAAACACTTTTCCATATAAAGTTCTCGCGTTAAACATCCCTTCCATTCAAATGGATTGTCACATCCATTCCATTCAAATGGATTTTCGCATCCTTCTTCTTGCGACAGAAGCACGAGTTCCATCCAATATTCAGTCGACGTCATTTCTCTCGCCAATATACACTCTCGTACAACCGTTAATTGAACCGGATGCCAAATCAGCCTCGCCATTTTTTTAGTATACTCACGAATGTACCTTCGTAAAGGTCGACAATACATATAATGATTTAACGTTCCTTTGTAGGAATTCGCCCTTGATTCCAACTTATCCAGATGAAGATCCGCTCGCCACGAATGCATGAAGACATAGGATCGAATGTGTCGGATAATGTCGTCCGGCAGCCTTTCCATTTTATCGTTAACCATTTAAATAGATGGCTTCAATTTTACTATGTACGGATCGATGTTTTGTATCATGCTCTTATCGGGTCTATTGTCCACGATGAATGTATGGGTCGATAAAGTGGACGACATGCGTTTAAGTGTCAACGATGTCTACATGATTCTACTCATGTCCGGATGGATGCTCTTTTTTATGGCGGCGATGCACGGCGATGTAGGCATCAGTATAACCGGTCTTACTCTCGCTGGATTCATGATCTTCTGTATACGGACTCAACTCTTTGTGACCGAGAGTCATTTTCTATTAGGGATGATTCCGCATCACTCGATGGCAGTTCACATGGGTAAACGATTGAAGACCCAGAAAATCAAGATCCTTCCGTTTGTAGAACAAATGATCGATACTCAAGAAAAAGAGATTGAGTACATGAAACAACCTTATTTGGAAAATCAGGACGTGTATACTAATTTATAGGCATATAGTATGGCAGCTGAAGAGGATGTTCCCGAAGTTCCATTTTTCTTTCGTATTGCGTCCGAAGATGGTCAAGGCATCATTTATAAGGCGATCGTCGAACGCAGTCCAGGAGTGTACGGTTGTATTGGAACCAGTAAGATTGGAGTGACAGAAGGAGGATATACCATTTGGTCGATGGGTCGCTACATGGATGATATGCCGGTTGAATCGATGTTTGAGTTCATCGATGATAATAACATAACCGTCAGGTCAAGAAAGCAGACGGTTGCATTCGTCCGGAAATACGAGTTGCCAAAATATTTAGAACGTCATGAATTGTACTTGGATGATTACAGTTATTGGTTCGTGGATCCGACGTTTACGGGACGACTACGTAAAACGCGTAAAACAAAACGACGCAAATTGAGAAAAACGCGTCGTTAGAGGATTTGATTTCATTTTGTGATAAAATGAAATCAATAAATTACCGTCTGGTCTTGCGGCGGCGGGTCTTGCGGCGCTTGGACTTGCGACGGCCGCCGACCCTCATTTTAATCAGTTCTGCTCTTTCTTCTTCTGTTAAAGAAGAATATTTGTTAAGCGATAACAATCCGGTAATGGCAGCCTCATCTGTCTCATCTGTATGTTGAATTGTATCATGTAACAATGCATTAACATCTGCTTGAGCCTGTTCAAATGTGACGGTAGCAGACCCAGAAGGATTGATCATTTGTGTGGCCCCAGAAGTATTGATCATTTGTGGGGCCACAGAAGTTTTGCTGTTTTGTGTGGCAATTATCTCTCGTAACGTTGACTTATCGGCCTCATCCTCCAATATTGCTAAAGAAAGATTCAAATCACTACTTGGGTCAATTTTCTTAGACTCTAAAAAATCCAATTGGGTCTGACTCAACGGGTCCCCACCCCGTCTGAAATACCCCTTGGTACTCATCCGTCCCCGCGACATTCCCTTCCTGCCTTTCTTGCCTTTTGAGCGACTAGCGTACTTTGCCATAGTATAGTAAGAGATAATATTCGTTCGGTCCACCGTTCAAAAATCCTTAACTAACCCTATGTGGGCCGTCCTTCTTACTTCTTGTGTAAGAACCGCGAATCCCCTCGATCATCGAAAAGAATATTATCGACGAGCCATCCACGATTGGTTAACCAAAACGAATTTACCTATATTTTTGGTCGAATCCAGCGGCTACACCTTTCCTGAATTTCAACACTCTCGCCTTAACCTATGTTCCTTTAACTTGGAAAATGAACCCACCTCCTCCCATTACGAAGCCAAGTCCATTCTGTACGCACTCGACCATTTTAAAGAACAACTACTTCCCTATACCCACATCCTTAAAGTGACTGCACGATACTTTTTTCCTATAGAACCCATCTTGACCCAAGTTCCTCCTTACATCGAGATCGTCCTTCAATCCACATGCAGTCATGTACATGCATGGAACAACAGCGAAATCTTTGGATTCAAAAAAGGAACGGAAGAATTCCTAAAGAATATCAGTACGTCCATGTTGATGGAACAAGTCCTCTATCAGTTTTCAACATCACATCCTACAGCACGTTTCCCACCTCTTGAAAATATCTATCGTGTAGAACGTGGCGGTGATCAGCGTATCCTCAACCCTTTATAGGTTCAAACCATTTCCCTTCGAGACCGCATTTTTTATGATTTGCCCTCGCCTCTTCTGCATACGTCGTGTTGTATTTCATACACTTGGCCAAATCGTCATACTTACGGGGGATGAGGTAAGATTGGTAGTATTTACACTTGATGCAGGCAGGAACTAGAAAGTATAACGCGTTCATGTACATTATTTAAGACAAGCTCTTTATACCTTCTGCCAAATTGGTTAGAATTGCTGTGTATACTTAAAATTGAAATGGATTACGCATCCATTTGCTGATACAAAATGAATCTCTTCATCCTCTCGCTCCTTCATGCCGAGTGTGCGGAATCCATGATCGACAAGCACGTCCACAAGATCCTTCTAGAAGCTGTACAAATGCTTTGTACGGCCGTTCGTGTTTTGAGCGCTACCCCTCCCGAAGGCATCTACCGTCTAGCGCACAAGAATCATCCGGTTTCGATCTGGTGCCGCACTTCTCGCGAAAACTTCATCTGGACACTCGATTTGGTCGATGCTCTTCACGAAGAGTGGCGATTTCGTCAAGGGCATACGAAAACGCACAAGTCTTATATCATCGCCCAGCTACTTCGTCAGAACATTCCCGAAACCTTCCCTGAAAGCGGTCTGACCCCGTTTGCACAGGCGATGCCGGATCAGTATAAGAACGCGGACCCCGTCGAAGCGTATCGCGCTTACTACCGAGGCGACAAGGCGAAGATTGCTACGTGGAAGAAGCGTGCTCGCCCTGACTGGTTCTAAATCATATACACTTTTTTTAATAAAATTGATAATCTCCAGTACAAAGAGGGAGTGTATCGATGGATACCCGCGCAGAATTACTGAAGCGGTGCAAAGAACAGGGGTTTACTCACTACAGTTCTAAAACAAAAGCTCAACTGATTGAGATGCTTCAGCCTAAAGTCGCTCCGGTCATACGTGAACGGGAAACGTCTTTAAATGTGATTGATTTATTTTGTGGATGTGGCGGAATGTCCAAAGGATTGACCGATGCCGGTTTGAACATTATTGCCGGTATCGACATCTGGGACAAGGCCGTTCATAGCTACAATCAAAACTTTTCTCATAAAGCCTACTGTGAAGACCTCACCCAATTACCTCCCGAACGATTCAACGAACTATATAACAAAGAGAATCAACCGGTCGATGTCATCGTCGGCGGTCCTCCTTGTCAAAGTTTTAGTATCGCTGGAAAACGCGATAAAAACGATCCTCGAAATGCCCTCTTCATGGAATACGTCAAGTATCTCGACTATTTTAAACCGAAAGCATTTCTGATGGAAAACGTCATCGGCATGCTCTCCAAAAAAACATCAGCAGGTGAAAAGGTCATCGACATCATCATGGAACAACTGACCCGAAATTATAACTGTATCATTAACAAGTTATATGCGAGCGATTTTGAAGTACCTCAAAATCGTCGTCGTACAATCATCATCGGGATTCGAAAAGATCTAGAGATTTTCCCGAAAGAACCTGTTCCTTTCATCGCCTCACCGCTTCAACGGATTCCTGTCAAAACAATCCTCTTACCCAGAGAAGAGGTTGACGCGAAGTATTATTTGAGTGAACGGGCCCTCGCCGGAATCGCCAACAAGAAAGGGGTCAATAAAGAAAAAGGGTTTGGATTCGGTGCTCAAATGCTCGATGTGGAGAAACCCTCGTATACGATTCCCGCTCGATACTGGAAAGATGGATACGATGCACTTGTCAAATATAGTGATACGGACATTCGACGATTGACGATTCTAGAACTCAAACGTATCCAAAGTTTCCCTGATGACTACATCATCGAAGGATCCAATAAAGATGTCATCATGCAAATTGGGAATGCGGTTGCATGTAAATTTGCCTATCATTTAGGAAAATACATCCTCAATACTCTTCCGTAATGAGACCCTCCCAAAAGGCATTCGATGCACGAAATACATGACGGCCTCGTCCATTCAATTTGGAGTACCCATCATGATAAATGACACCCCTTTTCACTTCATCGATCCATCGATCAAAGGTAATGGGGCCCCCAAAACATATTTTTTCGTACGTATTTCCCACTCGTTTACATTTAAAGAACCCTTTTTGATTGAACTTGTTCTCGATCGTTTGCTTTAGCGTAGAGAAGAACCATTCCATGATCTTATGGGGCGTTTTGTTCAATTCGAGTGTTTCCTTATCCTCTCTCATGTCATGTTGGAAATCGTACAGAATATGAAGGTTGTTGTCATCGACGATCAACCGTTGACCGGATTTATTAAACTTATCCACACTCCATCCACCAATCGTTTTATGGTTGGATTCCTTTTTTGATGCATATTTATCCCAAAATAAGGTTTTGGACAACTTATCTCGTTTTTGAATTTCCATTCCACCAATCATCATTCGATCCGGTGCCTTATCGACAAACGTAGTTACGGTCTCTCCCGTTTTCATTTCATATCCATACATGTCCGGTTCATTTTTAGAATTGTGAGTGAGTCCCATCCTCGTTTCTAACCAGTGGCCATGTTTTCCACAGTGATGGACATTTCCCTCGGTATGAATCGGTACTCCTTTTACTTTCTCCATGAAGGTATCGATGATCTGTTGTTTCTCCATCTACCTATCTTACCTTACCACACTTCAAATCATTTTATTTCAAACTAAATAAAATTGAAACAGTTTTTCCCAAGAAGGACATACATACCAGAAATGGAGCTTTCTAAGAACCGTCGCCAAACCATCTACGAGCAGGCGCTTCGCGAGCAGGAAGCTGCTCAGGCGGCTCACGTCATCCTCATGAACAACCACATCGATTTGGCTCAGCTGTGCGCGGACACGTACCACAGGGTGGAGGAGGCAGAGAACGACTTGGACACCTTCGGCGAAACCGAGGAACTACTAGAGGCATGGGAGGAAGCCGATGCAGCGTGGAGACAAGCGTTGGACGCATTCGAAGCCGTCAGAGGGGATAGCGTCAACATTGTCAAGGGCAAGACGGAGATGGCTGCCGCGGCTTACGAGGCCTACATCGCCTAAACAAAAAAAAAGGCTCCGGCGGGAGACCTTTTTTATCTTCTTCTAGTTTATGAACGCCATCGTACCCGATATTTCTGTAGCTCAAGGAAGACAATTCGCCGACGAACATGTCTACCAAAACATTAAACCTAAAGTGGGTGTACTTTCTTCGTCTGAACGCACCCATGCTCGCGTATCCTATTTAAAAACATCCAATCATCACGAAACTCCGGCCGATGTGGCATCTGCACTTCGTCGCGTTCGAAATGGTGGAACCGTCCCCCCTAAGAAAAAGAATAAAAATTGAAACAGTTTTTACTCTTAAGGATTTGTACAGAGAGATGTCTCAGAATTCCATCGTGGTGATTGAGGCTGCTCGGCAGGCAAAGATCGAGGAGTACGTGCGCATCTTCAAGGCTCGCCAAAAGCTAGCGGATTTCGTAGAATCCTTCAAGAAGCAACCCACCTTCGCGTACGTCGACGATGACGATGCGTACAAGACCTATTGGGATTCCGTAGTAGCCTACCCCGGTATTCCATGATCTCAAGACAAAATCGCGTAGCAATACGCTTTTTTCAAATGATGACCGTATACCGAAACGGACCGAATACAGCTGCCCAACTTCGCTCAAAATAATGACCTACTTCTGGATTGGAACTATTTCCAAATTCAGCAAGAAATGTTTGATAATACACTTGTGAATGTTGAAGAATGTCTTTTTTAGAAATTGAAAAAATACCCCACAATTGATTTGCGGTGACTCGCCGATTTTTAAAAAAATGATGAAACCATTCTCCAAATGGACGAATGTTGGCAGGTGTCAACTTTCGTTCAGGATTGGCCTCGTAATTTTCACTTGTCGTCGATTGCCATTCGTCGATTTGAAAATGATAAAAATTTTGTTTAAGATCATTCATCCTTTCGATGGCAGGGAACACACCCTGTTCCGTCTTTTCCACTTCCAACATCATACGTTTCATGGTCGCAAACTTATACGGGGTACTGCAACACCCCGGTAAAAAAATGACAACGTCTCCTAAGAAGTTATACTGGGTTGCTACATGATATAAATAGGTATGATCACATCGACCTACATTTGGTAAAGTAAAAATGCGTTTTACGTTGGGGTGTACATAAAAATGGGTGTTGATTCCTTTGTTATAAATGACGATGGAATATTCGGGAGGCAATTGTAAAGTACGCATCCATTCTAACGATTCGTTATATCTGGATACGACGATTGTTTTTTTACGTTTAGGAACTTTATCAAATTGATCTCCAAATTTCAACATACATTATTTTATATTTTATATAGTATGAGCGATCGAATTAACTTAGAGAACTTTCATGCAGCCCAGCAGTATGCTCAACACCATAACTCCCTTCCAACAGCAGCGACTCTTACAAGGTGGCTGTCCAACAATAAAGTAAGCATTCCCGGACGGTCGGATACTTTCGTAGAGTTTCGCCCAGCGATGCTGGATATGTTGAGAATGCATGAAGAGGGTGTACCGATGCCCCCTCCTCTTACTCGTGGGTACATGAAACGCCCTACTCGTAAAGGAAAACCTACCAAACGCAGACGCGCCAAACCTACCAAACGCAGACGTTAATCTAAACGCGTTTTAGTTCGGGTTTGTCGTTTGCGAGGAGACAATTCCTGAAGCGTCTCCAACTCGCGCAGCTTCCTTTCAGCTACTCGTTTTTTTATCTCTTCAAGTCGTTCCTCTTTCTGTTTTTGCCGGAAGGATCTTCTCGCTGTTTTATTAATTCTTGATGTAGGGAAACGCATCGGAGGTGATGCCGGACTCTGAATTTTACGCACCTTTCTTGACTTGCGAGTTTGTCTAAACGGAGGGTTGATTGCTTTCCAGAAGTCCGTCAGGATATTCGGCATACCTAGTATACAGATTATTTTGATTTTAGAGATCGAACCTTTCTGCGGGTCTTACGCTTTCTAAATGTATTACTTCATCCGCTTTGAAGTTTGATAGATCCATTCTTTATCATGGATTTCAACCCCTCTCCATCAGTTTCTATGGTATCGTTATCATCAATCCCTGTAGTTAATATATATTTCCAAATTATACTTTTACAATTAAGTCGAGATCCCATCGCATATGCGTCGGAATACCTATAACTTGTCATAAAGTTTAATAAATCCCTCACGGTTGTTGCAGAATCGATTCGTTTATATTTGGATACTTGTCCAGTTAGGTTATTAGATCGGGTATGTTGCAATATATTCCGGTAAGTTTATATTGTAGTTTCTGAGAGTCTTTAGTGCCAACAAATTGTTGTCCTATTTTATACGATGGCTTACAATAATCTATTACTTTAGATTCTGGTCCATAACTACTAAACATAGTATACCATTATATTAAATACATGCCTTAATCTTGGTCAGTGCAAAGATCGTTAAATACAAGAGGGCATACCCTGTATACACTCCATATCGTTTTAGATTGTGATGGAATCGCTTTGCAGGTAAACGCGGTTCTTCTTCATACAACAATCCGCCACATGCATTCTCGCGTACTTCGATTGCACGAGAATACTCGATTTCATCATGGATGATCGTACCGACTCGTTTACAGGTAGAAAGACTCGATTCAAACTTTCGATCGATCGGAGGAGAATAATGTATACAGTTTTTACATAAGGGAACGGCCATGCATAAAAGGAACTTCATATCCTCCTTACGCGATTTATTTTTAATATTATTCTAGGATATGGACAGTCCGAGAGCTAGAGAAACAAGAAGGACGCGTTTTTTAGCACGTTTAGAACAAAGTATACGATCCGAAAGAAATGAGCGAAAAAGAGCTGAACTCATGAGAATTAAAACGGCGTTAGAACATGCAATCCGTTCACTACAACAAACAAGACATTTTTCTGATCTACGAGAAAGACTTGCATTAGAACAAACGATCGATGAACTAGATCGTGCAGAATCGGCTGGTACATCTGATATAGGTAGGTTGATTAGGAACGTTTACAGTAGAGTTACTGATTTGCATCTAGTTGATATAGACCAAGGTCCTCGAGGACCCCGTGAACGTACCGATCGCATGCCCCTTACCCCAAGAAGAGCCTTAGCAGCACATAATGAAAGAGTACGTGCGCTTGGAGTGGAAGTGTTACCGGAGTTTGACAACCAAGTTGTTGAGGCGAGAAATCGTGCACTTGATGCGGCCCAGAATAATCAAGGAAGGTTATCCCTAAAGCGTAGAAAAAAACGCCGAAAGGGACCCCAAAGGGGTACTCGGCGTTAAAATATAGATATATAGTATGGCAAGTCGTAAATCACCTCTAGAAGGGGTCCGTGCACGTTTTCGTTCAGTATCCCCTCCGTATGAAAGACCTGTAACAGAACCTTCCGATAGATTGCGTGCAATTTTAGAAAGAGAATTTAAAGGGACTCCCCCTACTCCAAGAGCTCTGAAAATCATGGAGGACCAACTACGAGAAGATCCCGCCATCACCCCCCGTAGACTTCGTAAACAAACTCGTAGAACAAGAGCCGCTATGTTAGGGTATGCAGTCAACGCAGAAGGCAGCCCTGTTCTGGATAATCAAGTTGTCCAACACAACGAAACATCGACACACTTCCACAATAAAGCGTTACAGAGTCGTGGTTTTGATTTTGCAAAAGAATTCGTGAGGACGCATCCCAACGAACGACCGACACTGGTAAGTTGGAGGAGATGGGTAGAGGGTTTACGTCCTGAAGAGTTTGCGTTGTTTGTTACAAAAATGTCAGGAAAACCTCAAGGTTCTGAGGGACTTGAAGATGCTGTCCGCATGTTTGAGGAAGAGCAACACTTACGAATTGATCGAGGCCTCCCGCGTGTCAAGAATACAAACGTAGGAACGGGATTCCTAGCGAGACGGTCGAGACGTAGAAAGCTCCGAAAGGCGCGGGGTACACGGCGATAAAATATAAGTTTATAGTATGAGTTTTAGTTCGAGTTCTTCAGATACATCTCCTCAAAGAGACCCCTTTCCCTATATTGCTTCCATTAAATCAGATGGTTCCCACGCAGTCAACAATCAAGTTATCGAAGCCAATAACAAAAGTGAAAACGAGATGGATAAGTTTTTAAGCACTAATGATGAATACGCAAGTGCATTCCTAGCGGCACATCCAGGACGTAAGCCAACTCCAGCTATGTATTGGAGGTGGGTACACAGTTTGAATGAAGCTGACGCAGTTCGAATTACACATGGATTTGCACATGGATTTATACGTAAGCCTATTGATGGAGATCCTGATGCATTTAGGGCAGTAGAAGTTAAAATTAGTAATCTTCATACATTTACGGGTAAACCTAAAGGTACGGGTTTTTTAGCAAAACGGTCGAGACGTCGCAAACCTAAGAGGAGAACTCGGCGCCCTAAATGATTTCTTATACTATGATATGCCGATCCCGACCAACCCCACTCTCTATGCAAAAGTCAAACTGAGAGCCGATAAGATCTACGCGGTTCCGTCCGCGTACAAAAGCGGCTGGATCGTAAAAACATATAAATCATTAGGCGGAACCTATCAAGATGACAATCAACCTCGTGCTTTACGACGTTGGTTTCAAGAAAAATGGATGGATATTGGACACAAAGCATATCCGGTGTACCGTCCGACACGACGCATCTCCAAAAAGACGCCTCTCACAACGAGTGAGATTGATCCTCGTCAAGCAAAGCGACAAATACGATTAAAACAGACGCTAAAACATAAGAGTTTGCCGAAGTTTAAGAGGAACGTCTGACACGTCTCTTCGTAGGCTTTCTTGGTCTACGCCGCTTTCTTGACTTGCGAAGCATTCCTCTTGCTTGAAAGGATGCTTCTGTTCTATCTCTGTCTTCTTGTTTAATTACGCCTAGATGCACCAACCTTCGTAGAACAGCCCTCAGCAACTCGATCGAATGGATTCCTTCACATAAATTTCCTAAAATGTCATCGAGTACTTCTCTCGATAAAGGTCCCATCATCCGACGATCTTCAATATCCGTTTGAACGAGATTTGAAAGATTCCGAATTTCGCGCGGATCAGGTGCCATCACTGTACCTGGTGCCATAGAATAAGCATACATTTTATTCATATTTCTCCCACATTTCAGGGGTAATATACTTGAGTCGAATGGCTGAAATGTGTTTTGCTTGAATGGATTTGAGACCCTTTTGTTTCGCCAATATCGCCGCTTCTTTTATCAACACGCACACATAAAATTCCAAACACAAGTGAAGCTCATGAATGATGTCTGTCGATACTTTGGGGTACGCCGCTTGGAGGGCCCTTTCATCAAACGCATACTCTCCATCTACCTTTTGATAAGGAATCTCTCGAATTCGTTTGATCGTAGGCTCATACATCATGAAGTCGACCATCTCCTGTGCCGTTCCTCGTAATTCTTCGGCCAAAAACTGAGTAGATCGCATGCCGACTTCTTGACAGGCTCGCCTCGCCCATGCCGACGTCAGACTATCCGTCCACTTTGTCCATGACTTGTGTCGTTTGAACGTTTGACACTTTTTCGTTTTGGAAATCCAGTGACGAGGAGGTTTGCATGCAGACATACCCTAATCGTAGATTAAAATGGAGTTCCTTTTCGATAGGAAACACTTTTTCGTCGAGTTAATGCTCGTTTGATGGTATGCACCCGTTTTGTCTGACTTGAAACATGCGGGAAATAGGGTTCAATTAAGGTAGCAAACGCATCAAAGGATACCTCCTCTTGACTATCAAACAGAAGTGTCATTTTATGGTTGTTGTCAAATAACAATAAATGATTAATTTTGCGAGTTCCACATTCAGGATGCATCGATTGAATACATTGGGGGTACAGGGTAAGGAGTGTTTTATGAATGGAGTTCAATACGGTTATGAATGGTTTAGCTCGAATCTCGGGGAGTCGAGGTGCAGGACCTCTCTGGTCGATATAGAACCTTAACATATTGCTACGCACACGGCGTGTATTTCGTTCCAGTAATCGATCGAACGTTACCAGCGAAAACGTCATGACAACCGTATAATCTTCAGGGATCCAATCTGGATTTAAGAGCCATGTAGGAATCTCTTTTCCTTGAGTTTCAAACACGACATGTTTACGATCTCGAACGGCCTCTTTGAGGTTTGTATCATTCAATTGATCACACGTTTCTTCTCGTGCAGGAACACAATAAGAACCTTTCCGTGTTTCAAAATAGGCATTCCCAAATTTAGTAAGCATGTCATCCGACAGTTCATTCACCGTAGTGCGGATACATTTGGGCTGGTGTTTACACTCTCTTCGTATATCATCTAAAATGGAGAATATCTTTTTCTTATAGGTAGCATTCTGTTCTACAAGATCATCGATGAGAATCTTCACAACGTCTTCCTGAAGACCTAAATGATCCATCGTTTTTTCGATAAGACTTGTTTTTCCTGCTCCCGTAGCTCCGGCCGTAATGATGAAATAAGGCATATAGTATACTTCTAAAAAACACTAGATCCGCGTAAGACTGTAAAGTAGGATAGAGTAGGTCATTCCCATGAGGATAAACGGAAAATTGACAAATCCGTTATGAAGTGTCTTTTTGACAAGAAGATTCGGTTCAGGTTCATACAGTGTACCTTCAGGTCCACACTCTTTTCGTCGAACTTCGGATGCATACGAATAGGTTTCTTCTCCCGTAACGAGATTGACTGTACTTGCTTTCTTACACTCGCCGGATATAGTTTCAAAACTACTGTATTTGTACGGCTTGTAGTGAACACAGTTCTTGCATAGAGGAGCGGCCATCCATAAAAGAAACTTCATATCTTGTATACTGAAGTTGTGCTTAACTCTATTTACATAAGCGATCTAAATGTTCTTCGATGTCTTGTTTCATGATTTGTGTATACATCTTTCGTTTCAGTTTACGATTTTCAAGAAGAAGATCTTCAATCTTTCGATTCAGTTCATGAATCTTTGATTTTAGTTTCTTGTTCGCTCCGATAAGACACCCTACGTTTTGTTTCAGTTCAGACTCCATGTTATCGATAGATTAGAAAAAAAGAGCCATCAATTTTGTTGATTTATAAAAAGGGATAGACGTCTATCCCGATTTGCTCATATTGTCAGCGTTCGGTGCTTGCGACCGGTCAACTCCCAGTACACGTAGTACTTCCACGCTCGCTGGATCCTGCTTTCCCCCACGTACATGTGGCGACTCTTCTTGTATCCGTCGAACGTCCTCATCTCCCGAGGAAACACTCGGTAGTCATACTTGAGGTAGTCTTCAATCCACTTCTCCCAGTCGGCCGGCGGCTTGTGAATGGCGGGGCAACGAGGCGCGGGCATCTTTGTCTGTATCATTTCTTACAAGAGAAAAGCGTTTCAATTTTATATAAAAAAGTGGGGGTTGCCCCCCGTTTTTTTAGAACACCACCTTGTACTTACCCTTTCGTCCAAAGTTAGGCTCTGTAATCATCCTGTCGTGCACCATAAGATGTACCTGCCGCCCCTCAAGTTCGTGAAGCATCGTGATGCTGGGTGCATTAGGACTGGGATAGTAGACGCCTCGTGCGATGACCCACTCCTTGATGACCTTTTCCATCGTCACGTCGTATCCGCGCGCCGTTTTGGTCGCCTTGTAGGCGAAGTCCTCGTACATGTGTACGATAGAGAAGGGTGTTGCTTTTCGAGAGGATAACTTGGAGTTCAGCTCTTCGTAGAACATGTCGACCGGTGCCTCTTCGCCTCGCCCATCATCCTTGTACTTGAGATCGCGTGCTCGGTGAATCGCGCGCGACTTGTGGGGACTCTTTCGGATCTGGGCCATCTTGGTCTTGCGATACTTTCCCTGAGTGGTATAAACAAAGACCGATCCGCTCATTTTGCACGAGTCCTTTTCGACCTAAACCGTTTCAATTTTTTGATTCGCACCGTTTTCCGCTTTAATTTACCCTTCACTCGATAAGGGGCCGATTTTTCTCGAGGAGATTCATCATCAAGTTCGCCCGCCTCATTATAATCAAATGCTTCACACGCTGCAGAAACCACCACAGCATACATTCCCTTAGGTATGTCAAAATTAAGAAGAAGTTCACTTAAGTTCCACACTGGTTTTTCATCAAAAAAATTATGTCCTACGGGACGATCCCCTTTTACGGCATCATGTTGGAATAATACTTGGATGGATGCAGATTCCTCTTCTTTTGGATTCGGATCTTCTTTTGTAAATTGTCGGTCTGCAATAGGATCTCGGGGATGACTCCATCCAATATGATTCCTCGACAATACATAATCTAAATCGTGAACGGATCTAGTTCTTACCGATGGATCAAGTGTTTTCTGTTTTTCATCATGAAGATGTCTCCCCACAATCGTATATAATGCATCCGAAGGAATCGTTTCCGAGGTTGGATAAGGAGAAAGTTCTTGTCGAATTTTACCCTCCAACACAGTGTGGATGAAGCGGTTATTAAAATTAATGCATCCATGTGTTTGAGACATGTAAATCAATTGGGGTATAACGTATGCTGTACCCGGAAGTTTTACTCCATGAGCTTTGATAAGAATGACGAGTCCTACTTTATGTCCCATTCGAGAAGCGGCTTCACGTAACGTATCTACATCGGCTCCTCGAGCATCTGCAGCAAATGCTTTGGCCGCTTTTTGAACTTTAGCTTTATTGGCAGCAAGACGTCTTTGTCGATGTTCTGTACCATCAACTTCTTCTTCCTCTCCCGAACTCATATCATGTATACAGATTATATGACGAATAAATGAACTGTACTCTTCTTATCCCATGACATCGGAATTTCGATGGTTTCCAAAGCGGGATCCGGTGGATTGGAACAGCACACAATCGTCCCTTTCGGCATTTCATTCTTGATTTTCTCAAATACTTTTTTGGTGTTATCCGGAGAAAAACATAAATTACTGAACCATACCAACGAGACCTGATGAGGAAATTTGACGTCAAATAAGTCCTTATGGATCAGTTGTACTTTTTTGGAAAACGGACTTTCTAAATCGGCTTTTAACTTTTCGGCATCATCATGTCTCTCTTGGATCAGTTCAATTCCAATCACTTTTTTAATTTCAGGATACGCCGCCATGTACATGCACAATTTACCTCTTCCCGATCCAATATCGATAAAACAGTTGATGTTTGGACTGTGTTTCAGAGCATGTTCATATAAGGTTTTGATCCCTTCATATTCCATTTCTCCATAAGTTATGTTATGTCCTTCATACGAGGCACGAAATACCAAATCGTGTTTACAGGAAGGATATAACTTTGCAAGTCGAGTGAAATGTTGAGCCTTGGTAAGTCTCTTCTTTCGGGTCTTCATAAAGTATAGGTATACAATCTATTTCGGCGAATTACGTGTCTTTGGACGTGTCTTTGGACGTGTCTTTAAACGTGTCTTTCGTGTACGAGGCTTCTTTCCGGTTGCAGCAAAGAAACAGAGGCGTTCGAGTGAATGTAGTTTATCGGTAGGAACCGGAAAAATACTATCAAACCCTGTAAGACACATATCCCCCGTCACACTATATTTTTTGGACGAATGAACTGCAAAATACCCCGTCGATTGTCGATGTCTTAAAAATCCTCCCTTCGTATACGAAGACGTTAACTCGTTCAACTTGTCTGCATACTGTCCTAACGGCATAAATTGTGGTGTACTCGGTAAGGCATGATCCGCATATTCTTTAATTTTGGCGATAGTTCTGAATCCAGGATCAGGTGATTCCAGTACATAACTCCCCTCTGGACCCGATCCAAATCCCATACTGTAGTATTCGAATCGAGGAGGACTAAAAATAATATCACTGGCTCGATGTCCTCCACTCATGATCAATCGTTTGATGACCACTACAAAATGCTGGACAGGAACAAAATACATCGATAAATCAATCAAAAACAATTGATACAAGTCTGTGGGTTGAAAGGTCATACAGGTCAACGGAATAAACTCCGACGGATGATAGAAAATATCTCGATGATAAGAGAGACGGTGGTCTTCTACCATTTCATCCAATTTTTTATATTTGGATGAAAAAACAGATAACATACATTACTTGTCTAAAATAAATTGATGTATACTTGATGTCGAAAAGAAAATATCATGCGTACCAGTCGAACTGCCAATCGCTGCGCCCTCCTCTTTCTATTTCTTCCGTTTCTTGTGTTTTGTCTTTAAGATTCAAGTATACTAAACTACATTTTTTTAACGACAAAAACAAACTTACGAATGACCTTACGATTTGTCTTTCCTTTCTTTTTTCCTTTTCGTTTTCCTTTACGAGTTCGTCCAATTTCAAAACGATTGTCCACGAATCCATTTCTCAAATATAACTGTTCCGATGCAGGATACAATCCTAGTCCATATAAGGTAAGGGGAGGCGGGTACGTACCGGCAATCTCCTTCAGTTTAGTAATGATTCGGGAACCCAATCCTCTTTCTTGAGCGGCGGAACAAATGTGGGTAATTTCCCACATGTTTCCGTACTTGGATATACAGGCAATTCCGGTTACCTTATCTTCCGTTTTATGATAAAGGACGAATTCGGCTTGATTGAACGAAAGAATGATTTCTCGATTGGTAAATGTGCCTCTGCACAATTCATCGTCTAAATCTTCCACTCTTAACCGTTCTCCTTCATGAATGTCTAACGCTGACAAGTCTTTTGTACCACTTTTAAAGTATACATAGAACATACTTTATATGGATAAAATTAAAACAGTCGCCATGGACCATTTCGTACGTACATGTCATGTGAAGTAAGTAGTACTGTATTATTCGTCCTGACCGAATAAATGTTCTTCTCGATTGAGGACAGTAATCGAATCTCAAGTACATCGATTTCCCACATTACCGTAAAATGATAGCGGATATCATCGGAGGTCACCGATCGCGGAGTCTCTACCTTAAAGAAGGTTGTCTCCATGAGTAACATCTAAAATGTATTGTTTAAGTTTTACACCTTTTATCATTTAAACTACCCATTTTACATTACATTTTTTCCAAAAATCTATACTATCTGGAAGAGGGTTATAAGCATATTCTATGTCTAATAATTCAACTAATTTTTTAGCAAATCCCATTTTTCTTGCTCTCGTGTGTGTCCAAATCATAATTGCCTTATTATTTTCTTTTACGCAAAAGCAAGGTAGTAAATACCAAGAATTTTCACAAAATATATTATCTATTCTTGCTCCTCTTTCATACATTTTATCAGTTTCATTTACTCTTAATCCATATAAGTTCCCATTTTTATACGCTTCTAAAATACTGCTTCTGTTATTATAAAACCCGCTATTATCATCACATAATTCATCAAATATACACCAAAAATCAGAGCTATCAATTTTAGTAACTTTAATTTCACCCCAATCTGACATATTATAACATAGTTATTTACAAAATGCATTTCATTTTTATTATAATGGGTGTTTTAAATGAAAAAAGATGTAATAAGTATACTATGGCGTTCATACGAGTAACCATTTCAGAACGAGGTCCTACGTTTGTTACGATGTTGTCGCCCCGTCCTGCAGGATCCATCTCGTTAGAGGAAGAAATGACCAGTTTAAAAATATTTTTAAGTAAAAACGACTCGGGTATATGGCAATCTCATGTCGGAGATATTCCCATCATTCATAAATTAGGGAAGTTGATTCAGTTAAAACGACGTCAATCTCGTATCTCACGCCGCAAACGAAAAAATTGATACTACACCCGTGGAGTAGTACAAACATAGAGATGGATTCCCTTCGCAAATCCGTAAAGCAGTTTGATCGCCTGCAGGCCAAGTATACCGACCTCAAGACCAAATACAAGGCGGTCAAACATTTCGACGTGAATGACCTCGACCTACTTGAAGCGGAGAACGCCGACCTAAAACGGTCTCTTTCCGCTACAGAGCGTACCAACGAGACACTCGAACTCGAATTGGATTCACTTCGGTTTGATTATCATGATACGAAGACGACGTTGGACAAGATGACACTCCAACATGCGGAAGCAGAGCGGCTACGGGATAAGTACGAGAACGAACGAGACGAACTACGGTGGGAAGTGGATGGTCTAAGATCGGAGGTACATTTGAAGGAAAAGGCCGAATCTGACCGCGACGATTGGGAAGAGGCCTACACTCAGGTATCCAAGGAGCGCGATGATCTTCAATCCGAGGTGGATAACTTACGTCGAGAGAAGGAGGAATGGGGTCGGGAAATGACGCGTCTTCGGCAAAAGAAGAATCGATTCAAGAAGGAGAATGATCTTCTTCGCGGACTCGAGTAAATAGTTCAGGACCGAAAGTATACATTTTTTAGAGTATCATAGTATGCGCACCGCCTATCTATTGACCGTATCCCCTCAATCCGAGAGAGCACAATTCTCGAAACGTATACTGGAAGATGTTGGGTTTCAAGTCATCTTCGTACGACCCTTTCTACATCCAGATAAGGTCCTTTCCAATAAAATAAGCATGCAACTTATTTATCGAGAGATTGCGCTTCGAGGCGAGTATGCTTACGTCTTTGAAGATGACATTAACCTTTTGGAAGAGATCCATGTGGATGAAATCATCGAATATGAAGCCATTTCCCCCATGTTCTTTTATTTAGGTGTATGCGAAGCAATCCATACCGCGGAGAAGACCGATCTCTCTATTCAAGGCCATGATGTCTACCAAAAACGTGGAACCTCTCGAGGACTTCATGCCATCGGCATTTCGCCTTTTGGAGCCGCCACGTTATTGCAATTTTCCCACCTACCCGAGCGATACATGGATGTCATTTTAGAACAGTTTTCCATCATTTATCCTGCAAATGTATGTCGGTATGATCTAGAGAGTTATATTGCAGGTCATCGAGGAATCTTTTTTCAAGATAGAAAAAAGTTTCCGAGTACGATTTCGAAACGAGATTTACGGAAGATTGAATTCGGTATACTTGTCTAATTCATGTTGAAGATAAAGAGGATGATTGATGACAAAGTGATGAAGATCTTGTTGGGTATTGAACATCAACATCTGCTCCAAGTCATCTTCATTCATGTACGTTTTTCGTAAGAACGCAATAAACGTATTGACGGCTTTACTTCCGCGTATACTAAAAATTTCCGATTGTGAATTTAAAAACATACGTGTGTAGAGGTGTTGTTCAAATTCTTTGAAGGCAACATGAAGTTTTTTACGTTCATTTCGTTCCTCCTCCAGTTCTTTCCGTAGTTGATCGATTTGATAAGTGTACGTTGTCTCATTCAATCGAGTGGACATGAAGGTTGCTCCAATTGCATTCATCGGATTCGGTGATGGATTCGACATTTATTGTAGTTAGTGCCATCTATTTAATTGGTTTTAAACCTTCGTTGTAGACTCGTCCACGACATGTATTTTCTTAGAAATGTCAAAAAACTATCCAATAAACGAAAGGGAAGTAGAAGTTCCATAGGATATAAAGGTATATATAGTTTTGTGTATATGAGGAAAGTCTTGTTATTAACATCGATGTGTAATGCAGCAAAACAGCGATGTGAGATCCGACCCGTTCGATTGAAACCGATTGGTAAAAATCAGGAAGAATACTGTCGTTTATTGGCCGATCCTGAAGTTACTGTGTTGGCAGGGGTAGGACCTGCTGGATGTGGCAAAACCGCCTTTGCGTGTCATGCTGCCGTTCGAGCATTAAGTATGGGCGACGTCGATCGTATCGTATTGACGCGACCATTAGTCAGTGTGGATGAAGAGATGGGATTTTTACCCGGCTCGATGAAACAAAAGATGGATCCTTGGATTCGTCCGATGATGGACATCATGACGGAGTTTTATACAGGGAATGAAATACGCGGTTTGATGGAAAAGGGAACAATTGAAATTTCGCCGTTGGCGTACATGCGAGGAAGAACCTTTCGACGAGCCTTTTTGGTAGCGGACGAGATGCAGAATTCGTCCCCGAATCAAATGCTCATGATGTTGACGCGTATGGGAGAAGGTTCGCGAATGGCCATTACGGGAGATTTACTGCAGAGTGATCGGATGGAATCCAACGGACTGGCTGATTTTTATCATCGTGTTCAGAATTGTAGTGACCCGACCATTCGACATGTACATTTTGATATTGAGGATGTTCAGAGAAGTCCTGTCGTGGCATCTATTTTGAGGTTATATAAATGAGCATGTGTATGAACTCGGGTTTTTAACTCGACCTCATCTCGAAATTATACCATGTTAGTATATGCCTACGGATGAAGGGTCCGATTATGAAGAAATCCCTATTGAAGAAGAAATCATTGAAGATATCAAGCGGGCGGAGGCGACACCCCTCAATATTTCCAAATTAAAGTATCGTAATCATCCTCGTGTCATTATGGCTGCCGCAAGAGTAAATCCGCGCGTCCTTGAAAATGTCATCCCTCAATTTTTAACCGAGGATATGCTCCGAGAACTCATGAATGAACATTGGGTATATTTAAAGGTTATCCCTTCCGTAAAAAAAACAGAAGAGTTATGTCTCATCGCCATACGTAAATCGGGTGATGCGTTACCTTTTGTTCCCGATAAATTTAAACGGGAGGATTCGAGGTTTTATGAAATTGCCATCGAACATAATGCCGCCAACTTGGCAAAAGTACTGGAAGAGGACATGACCCCTGATTTAGTTCGTCGAGCTCTGGATAAGAATCCTAACGTCATTTATGTAGAAGGAGTCAAAGACATGATCTTGCATCATCTACCCGACTATGAAGAAGCACCTATCCCTGCTCCTATAAAACGACAATTGTCCGCGATGCATACTACCCAAGGAGGAGACGGTGTATGCGGTCGTCATGCCTTTTCACGCGTTATACTTAAAAATGTGTTTGAATTGATGCTTCCACTTTCCTATTCCACGGACTATCAAGACAACGAATGTAATGATATGTTAAATACATTTACGGCGGACTTAAAGCCAAGTTCTATCCATTCGTTGTTTTATCGATTACAACCGGATCACTGTACCTTTAATGGGTATGTAAAAATCTTATTGTTTTTACATTTGTTTCATTCCTTTCAAACGTATGTTCCTACGGTACCCTACCGTCCTGTAGGCTGGTTAGAATGCTCTCAGGTATCGACCATTTATCCTCATTTATATGACTCGGTCGTCATTCCTCACATCAACCCTGAACAACGATCCGATTTAATGGATGCGCTGGATACGGTAAAACGGCTTACGGTCAAACATCACATTTCACTCATTACGTTTCATTTTAAAAGTATTACGATGGCGAAGATTAAGAAATTTACCGATCAGGGTCTCTACCTTATGTTACGCATCGAAGATAGTCATGATGACGATGAAGATCTTCACAAAGCACATTTTGTCATTATTGTGGGAGCATTTGATAATTATTTGTTGATTAAAAATTCATGGGAAGTGGATACCATTTATAAGATCGAGTTTAATCACTCGTTTTTTCTAGATATCTACGAATATGATAAGATGACAGATTGTTCGGTCGTCATTCCGGTAGAACACGGGGAAAATGAAGAGTTTGACAACTTGGACCGTGTCGATGAGTTTTTAGAAAAATACGTTGCGTTGAAACGTAAATTTGAGAACATAACGGTGTTGTTAACCCAAAAGTGTCCCTCTCGATCGATGGAACCGATGCCGTGTAAACATGATAGTGATTACCGTCGTCAAGCGTTGATCTTTCATCCGGATAAAAACTCGTACTGCAGGGAGAATGCATCCGAAAAGTTTAAACGTTTGAATGAGTTGTGTCGTCCATCACAAACCACCCAACGGCTCGGTATTGGTGCTTTACGCAAATCAAAACGTCTACAAACAAAAAAACATAAACGGTCTGTCAAACATGTGAAATCGGTAAAACGTATAACTAAACGTTATGGATCGAACAAATCGCATGCTTAAATCACAGGTCAAAATTCCATAATGGTGTATTACACCTTTGCACATTTAAAACGCCGATTTTATATAGTCCTAAACCATATAAAAATCATTTATAATTCTTTTTTATATATCATTTAATATTTTACATATCCCATCATATATTTTATATTTTGTTAAAACTTTACTTCTTCGTAGTAATTGTGATGATTTGCTATCAAGTAACCAATACCTTGAATTAATTTTAAATTTATCATCAATTTTAGGTATTCTTATAAATGTAATCCTAACTTTAAATTCACTATATAGTGCTGAACAAAATAAAAATTCATTAAAATCTTCTGGTGGATATTCAATACTACTAATATAATATGTTAGTTTAGCATCTAAATTAGTAAATGGTACATATTTAATTTCATCAATAATATTATCTAAAAAAAATTAATTTATTATAGAAAGTATTTGTAAATTTAAACTGATATTTTTTGTAAAAGTAATTCTTCATTATTTTTATCGTACTCTGGATTACTCCACATAAATAACCAGTCATAATCACATATTTTAATACTTAATATTATTTTTATTTCTTCATCAGTTAAATCGTTATCAGTATTTAAATACATATTTAAATACGCTAAATATTTAACGAATATACTATGTATTTTAACTTTTTCATCATCACAAATATACATTTCTTCTTTTTTTTTTGTTGTTATATAAATTGTTCTTTTGGAATTAGGTATATATAACTTACCATTTTTTGATGGATAATATCTTACCCAATCAATATCATTATAGTTAAACCATTTTGGTAACATATAGTTTTCACTGATATATTTATACTTTTCATGACTAGCAAATGATTTTTCAAATCGTATTTCGTTTGCCATATTAATTAAATTATTTAATTATCATTTATATCAATTTTTTATCTAACATTATACTCCTTTTATCTTGGCTTGAAATGCTAACCGATGTTGTCGTTTCTCTTTCATCCGGATAAAAACTCATACTGTAGAGAGAATGCAACGGAAAAGTTTAAACGTTTGAATGAGTTGTGTCATCCATCCCAAACCACCCAACGGCTCGGTATTGGTGCATTACGCAAATCCAAACGTAAGTATGCAAATAAATCTGCCAAACGTCTAGTTAAGGGTCGGTCCCGTCGAACGAAGTAAGTTTACATATTTCGGGAGGGATGGTTTGAGGGGTATATTGATCAAGATCATACTTTTTATACATTAAATCATGATGATACAGAGGTTTACCAGAGGTAGATAGTAAATTAACGATTCCATGATATCCTGCACGAAATATAGGATTGTTAGCATATTTTTGTTGTAGGAATTTTTCATATATGTTTTGTTGTTTACGCCATGCTTCATAAGGAGGAGCAGGACCTGGTCGTGTTCGAAGCCATATCGTGACGTATACATCCTCGGAAAAGTCCTTAACCTTGGCTTGAAAGGCTAACCGGTGTTGTCGTTCCTCTTCCAATTCCTCCCGTAGTTGTTTCATCTCCGTTTCCAGTATACTGCGTTCCTCCGAAATCTTGCGTTCCATATAGATACGTTGAGCCTCTAACATCTGTTTGACCTGTGCTTTTACTTGAGCAGGCGTCAAACTTGTATCGACGACAGATTCCGATGCCCATTCGACCGCGGCTCGACATCGTCTTACTTCAAGAACGGCTTGAGCAATCTTACGCTTGAACGGCTTATCGTAGACGTCATCCGGTCGCTCTTGTATCTCTGTATACGTTGAATCCCTCTCTTGCGGGGATGAGAAGAAATCCTCCGCGGCGGCAAGGGCTTGTTCCAATCCTTTTTCGGAAACACGTAGTGCCTCTTGATGCTGTTCCAAAACATAAAGTTCTGAGGCATAGGGTTCAATCTTGGCGCCATGACAGGAACCCACAGGAACAGCAACGGGAAGATCCATACCATATAATTGGATTACAGGGAATGGTTTTATTTCAATTTACCACCAAATCTTGTTCCTCTTATCGGACTTCCTAATTTAAGCGGGCTGACTCGTGAATGTTCAAAGATCACGCTCTTTTCATACAATCGAGGCTGACTGGGTCGATGTTCCCGATTGCTGTAAATACGAGATACATCCCAACCTGCCTCAACTAATGCCTTATAATTTTCTAAATTGCGCTGATATCCATCAAGGGCTTTCCTAGACCTCGTCAAATATTTACGACGGTCCATTCGGTTTTGGCGTTCAAGCCGATGATGGTTTTGTATACCAGTAAGTTTACGCGATAATACACGTTGTTTAATGAGTACTTCTGCAGGAGCAAGAATTACATTGTTTCGTAGAGTCGGCATACCGTATACATAGATAAATTGAAATATATGAGTCAAATGATCTCGCTTATAAAATGTTTCCGGTTCAGTGCTGCGGCCTATGGACCCTGATCGCTTCTACCAATCCCAAATGTATTGGTTCAGAGCTCTACGTCAATTACAATACGATTACCTTCACTCCGATTCAACGGATCTCTTTCGTGTCCATACGAAAAAACAAATATGCCTCGATGTACGTCAAGGATGAGACCGTCAAATTGATATGGACCGACAAGATCAATTATGAAATTATATCCGAAATCTTTCCGCGTATACTTGTTCCCGGACTCGAAAAAACATCTCGTATGACCGTATCGTACGAGGTGGATGATTCTCATTCATGGTTGACCGTATACGATGCTCAAAATCAGTATACCTTTCGCAGGGATATTGATCCGAGACCCGAAAGCGACAATCTCTTTAAAATCTTCTTGACGCAGCTCTTCTTTGACTTTATCATTCGACACATTCATTTCTAATTTAAATAGTCTACCAGTACAGTAGATAGTGTGCATGTGGATGTCAACCCATTATAAAGGACACCCGTACCAAATAGAGCTAACAGAAGGAGAGGAGTCGTAAGCCTGCCCACTACTTTTTCTTTCCTTACTTGAAAATAAATGTATACTCCGATCAATATCATAAAGATTCCCATGATGGTCTGTTGGATACGCATGACATTATAAAAATTAAAGGAATTGCTCCCGACCACGTTGATGTTCAGTTCCTTTCCATGTAACGAAACATTGTTAGGGCCATGATGTAATTTCGAGAACTGAAGATCGGTACTGACCTTAATTTTGGAATAGTTGTGAAAATATTTATGTTTGATGAATTCAGATCTGCTTGCCGATTCACATACAATATAGATTTCATCCACATATGATAAATGTTGGATGATGGTCTCTGCATTAAATCGTATCATATTCATCGGAATGTTATAAAAACTATACTCTTGGGAATGGTCAAACTGTTTCGAATACACTTCATCACTTTTACGAATGTCAATAAAAATGTATTTCATACTATCTGTTGATAAAAATAGCAAAGCCTTTATGCTCGAAGTATCTGATATCCTAGATATCCGATCGCGTACGTCTTGAACGTCTCTACCGCATTTGTGGAGGTGTCTACGCCCGTATGTTCCTTACTAAACTCATCCCATGTATCGAATACGGATTCATCGATGGGGTACTCGCGGATGAAGTCGATCATCTCCGGCCACCATGCCGCCTCCTTCCAAAAATCAACCCGCGGTCGAATGATCAGGAGAAGGCTCCACCCCTTGGCGGTAGCATGAGTAATGCACGCAGCCTTCATCTCGTTGAGAAGAGAATCCATGTTGTAAGTCATTTTGTATCGAGTCATTCATGACAACTCAGTTCAATTTTTCTCACACAGTTTCGTAATTTTATTGCGACGAGTACCGTTAGGACATCTCTTTTTGGGACTTGCCTTAGCAGTCTTTGTTTTGGTGTTTGGCTCTTTGTAATTGGGTGGCGGAACCGGTCGGACCTCGGTTTTAATGGACAAGACTTCGATCTCCTCGGTGACAATTGAAATATACCTTTCTTTTGCTTGTAATTGAACTTCATATTCCTTTTTGGTTTGTTCCAATTTGGCGATTGCCTCTTTCTTTTTCTTGAGTTCCGCTTTATGTATAGCCATCTTTGCATCGGAAAAAGATTCTAACTTAGAAAGAAGGAGCTCAGCATGGCGTGTTAATTTAGCCTTCGCATCATCAATTTGTGCGATGATGGAGTTAAGTTTCAAAATAAGTATACTGCGTTCTCGGTTCAACGTCATGAATAAATCTTTTAATCGTTTTAAGTGTTCCTTGTTAATATTGTATTCGGCGAAGCGTTTTAAATACTCCTTATATTGTTGTTCTTGAGAGGCATTCGGCTTTGTCTTAGTCGGGGGCTTGGGCCGAGGTTTAGGTGGAGAAGTAGGATTATACCTTGTTTGTGGCTTAGGCCGAGGCTTAGGCGATGGCTTTTTCGTTTGTGGCATGAGTTTGGCACAATCCGATTTTGATAAAATATCCTCTTTACACTGGGCCGTTTTCATATAGTCAGGATCGGTTTCAAATGTAGGGCCTGCCTGTTTTTTTAAACGCAACATTTCTTCTCGCCATTCCTTGAGGGTGTGGATGTTCTTACTGCACATGTACTTTTCGCAATCCATACAGTATACCTATATTTAATGCCGATCACATCGCATCGTTGTTTTGTTTCGTAAATATCCTTTGGGACAATTCTTCTTGGCACACTCAAATGACTCGGGCGGGACCGGCTTGTCTTTTATTTTACGTTCATAATTTGAAATATGTTTAATCGTTTCCTCATAATTTTTATATTCCATGTTAGATTGGTGTTGTAATTGCATAATTTCTTGGACGACATTCTGATTCTGTTTCTCGTAGTCTTGTACACCTTTCGTATACTTTTCGCGTTGGGTCTTTGTTACTTCCTTTTTAAGTTTTTCTTCGAGTTCAGCCTTCTTCTTGAGATTACGTTCTTCTTCTGCATTCAGCTTGTTGAGTTTTTTTTCAAGAGAATCTATCTTTTTTTTAAACACCCCTAGATTTTTATAGAGTCCCTTCAGTATACGCATATTTAGTTCGTACCCTTTTAGGTCATACTTGTATGCATCGTAGTCGTCTGTTTTTTTTCGGGTTTTATTTGCTTTAGGTGCCTTTGGCGTAGGTGCTTTTGGCGTAGGTGCTTTTGTAGGTCTTTCAAATTTTCTACATTCCTCCTTACTTAAGATGGATTCCTTGCACTGAGCGGTTTTGACATACTCTGGATCGGTTTCAAACTTAGGACCTGCCTGTTTTTTTAGACGCAACATTTCTTCTCGCCATTCCTTGAGGGTGTGAATATTCTTACTACACATGTACCTTTCGCAATCCATACAGTATACTGATAAATAAACTATTTAAGTGATTCCTCTTACTACAGTATACATGAACTACGCCGCCCTCTATGTAGGATGGTGTAGTGTCGGGATATTTCGAGGTGTCAAGTTGTACTCGTATGAAAATCATAACCCGTTTTTATATTCGCATATGGTGGTGTATGGATTAGGGGGACTTTCTATTTATTCCAATCCGATTCTTCTTCCGTGGGTTCTTCATAAAGAAGTCTATCGAATGGAAGTCCAAGTGAGAGGTTTGGAGAAAACCCTTCGGTATTATGAATTTCTTTAAAATTGAATTACAAATACCAATTCATACTATATAAAATGTATATCTATCTCGTTTCTTCCGAAGTATTTCGAAAAATGAATCTTGTAAAAATAGGACTTTCGGAAAATCCACACAGTCGACTCGCAACGTATCGAACCGGTTGTCCTCCTGGATTAACTCCTTCCCATGATCTAGAATATGATGGATTATGGGAAACTACTGCAACCACCACCGAAGAATTATACAACTATGAAGAAGAAATACATGACCACTTTTTGAAGTATCGTAAAATGAGAAGTGTTCCGGGCGATTCCGAATGGTTCCAATTTCCTACGAATGCCTATGAGATTGTATCTGAATACATGAAAACGCGTTCATGGGTCAAATGTGAAGTTTCGATGAAGGATATTCCCAAATGCTCACGCCATATGAAAAAACAATATCATAAAAATTTGGCCTTTCTGAAAACTCGCTCTTCTCGAAATGATGTATTGGATGGTATACAACACCCCGTGATCGAATCCATTCGACAATTTTTGAAGGGCTCTCAACGTGCCGGTGTTGTCATCGCTCCTTGCGGTTCCGGAAAAACAAAAATGACGGCTACTGCATGTACCGAACTGAAAAAAATCGTCATTTGTTGTCCCTCCAAACAAATTCAGCTTCAGTGGAAACAGACGATGTCCCAAGTTGCCTCTTTGGTAGGAGGATCTGGGACCACCGATCCTCATGAACTCCATCGCCTCTTGAGTCAAGAGACCTATTGTATCATTACAACCTACATGTCATCACATCTATTGGTTGATCTCCTACCGAGTGACGTAGAATGTATCATTTTAGATGAAGCTCACCATATGGCAGGAGTGATTTCCAAAGAAGAAAGCGGAGCGGGTCGAACCCGTCGTCTCATGGTAAAGGCTGCCGAATTA
>Ga0164295_10000177_pt1 | contig 54225 bp, 47 predicted proteins | sample GEODES006metaG_FD_111798 | JGI IMG/M metagenome (GOLD analysis project Ga0164295, IMG submission 111798) | Oligotrophic lake water microbial communities from Sparkling Lake, Wisconsin, USA - GEODES006 metaG | ecosystem: Environmental > Aquatic > Freshwater > Lake | place: USA: Sparkling Lake...
ACGCAAAGACGCCCTTGCGGACGCTGTTGCTGGCAGGATCAGCTCCGCAGCGAATGTTCGCGGTTCTGTTCGTAAATGGCGCGCCCAGCAGGACTCGAACCTGCGACCCCGAGCTTAGAAGGCACGTGCTCTATCCGGCTGAGCTATGGGCGCGTAGGCTTGGGCAATGCCGGTTATTGTCGCAAAAATCCAGTGCGGCGCGCGCCTTCAGCTCTGGGCGAGATCGGTATAGGCCACCACATCATTGTCGGTGGCGATCCACAATCCCGATGGGTCGGGATCCTGGGCGGCCAGCGCCAGCGCCTCGGCGAGCGGGCCATAGAACAAGGTTTCCGCTACCGGATCGCCGTCACCCAGCCGGTAAAGACGCACGCTCGCCGATTCGAACGTGCTGCGCATCAGCGGAAATTGTCGGAATAGGCCTGAATCTTCAGCGTCTTGGGGCCAAGCGGCACCACCTCAACGATCAAGCCATTGGCCTGTGCATAGGCCAGGGCTGCGGCTTCGGTTGGAAAATGCAGCTGGATCTGCCCGGCCGTGAAGCCGCTACCAGTCCAGCCGGTGAGCGGGTCGGCGCGCATGCGATCATCGCGTTCGAATTCCAGCAGCCATTCCCCGGTGCGGGCGCGCCCGGATTGCATGGCATGTTTGGGGCGCTGATACAGGCGGGCGTGCATGGCGCTGTTTTGCAGCCTGGCAGGCCCGCCGGCAAGCGCAACTTCGACGGCCAAGCTCAATAGGCGCGGGCGATGGCGAATTCGACCGTTTCGGTGAGCGCCTTGCGCGCCGGACCGTTGGCGAACGTGCCCAGAACATCGATGGCGCGCTGGCCATAATGGCGGGCGCGCGCCATCGTGTCTGCCACCGCATTGGTCTGGCGCAGCAGCTCGCCGGCGCGCACCAGCTCCGCATCGCCAGCCGCACGCCCGGTCATCGCAGCGCGCCAGAATTCCCGTTCCGATTCGCTGCCGCGCGCATAGGCCAGAATCACCGGCAGGGTGATCTTCCCGTCCCGGAAATCGTCGCCGGCATTCTTGCCCATGGTTTGGGCATCCGACACATAATCAATGGCATCATCGACCAGTTGGAAGGCGATGCCCAGATAGCGGCCATAGCTGGCGAGCGCGGCTTCCACCGCATCATCGCGTTCCGCCACCACGGCAGCAATCTGGCAGGCGGCGGCAAACAGCGCGGCGGTCTTGGCGCTGATGATCTCCAGATACCGATCTTCGGTCGTGGTCACGTCGCGCTGCGCGGTCAATTGCGCCACTTCGCCCTCGGCAATCACCGCAGACGCGCGACTGAGGATCTTGAGGACGCGCAAGCTGCCGTCTTCGACCATCAGTTCAAACGCCCGGCTGAACAGGAAATCACCCACCAATATGCTTGCCGGATTGCCATACAGCGCGTTAGCCGTGACCTTGCCCCGGCGCAGTCCCGATGCATCGACAACATCGTCGTGCAGCAAGGTTGCCGTGTGGATGAACTCCACCGCGGCTGCGAGCCGGTAATGGCGGCTGCCTTCATAGCCCAGCAGCGCCGTGCAGCCGAGCGTCAGCATGGGCCGCAGGCGTTTGCCGCCGCCGGCAATCAGATGCCCGGCCAGTTCCGGAATCAGCGCCACCGGCGATTGCATGCGATCAAGGATGACATGATTGACAGCATTCAGCCCCGACGCGGTCAGTTGCATCAGCGCGGCGATCGACGGCTCACGGCCCGGACGCAAGGTATGAACGGTTGCACTCACGGTTTTTCCATAACCGATGGCGCGGCGCGCGCAAGCGCGGCCTTGCTCACCGCGCCGCTGTGACGCAAACAGATGGCCGCCGCCGCCGTGCCGGCAACAAGGTTTTGGGGGAGTGCGCGTGTCTGATCCGGTTCTGAAGGCGTTTCGCGAAAGCATCGACAACATCGATGCAGCGTTGGTGTTCATGCTTGCCGAACGCTTCAAGATCACGCAGGCCGTTGGCCATTACAAGGCCGAAAACGGCCTGCCACCTGCCGATCCGGGCCGCGAAGCCCAGCAGATCGCACGGCTGCGCAGCCTGGCGGCCAGCGCGAACCTCGATCCGGAATTTTCCGAGAAATTCCTGCGCTTCATCATCGATGAGGTGATCCGCCACCACAGGGCCGCGCAGGGTTGAGGCGTTGATCCAGCCGCGCTTCAGACGGCCTTGGGCAGGCTGATCGTCACCAGCAGTCCCCCCAGATCTTCGGACGAATCAAGGCTGACCCGACCGCCGTACAATTCGGCCACGTCGCGCACGATGGCCAGGCCAAGGCCGGTGCCCGGCTTGTCGGTGTCCAACCGCTCCCCGCGTTCGAACAGGCGGCTGCGCATCGCTTCCGGGATGCCGCGCCCGTCATCCTCCACTTGCACCTCGACCATATCATCCGCCACCGCGATGGTGATGAACACGCGGCCACCACCATGAATCGCGGCATTTTCGACCAGATTGCCAACCATCTCCTCCAGATCCTGGCGCTCGCCGCGAAACGCTGCGGTGCGGTCACCCGCCAGATCGATGGTCACCCGGCCGGAGTGCAGCCGCTCCACGGTGCGCACGATGGCCTCCACCGCAGGCCAGACAGGGGTGCGGGCGCTCGATGCGGCGCGGCGCCCGGCGGCGCGCGCCCGCGCCAGTTGGTGATCGACATGACGGCGCATCACCTGCACCTGCGTTTCGATCGTGCGCGCCAGCGCATCGTCGCGGCCCCGCGCCTCGCCCAGCATGATGCTCATCGGGGTTTTCAGCGCGTGGGCCAGATTGCCGGCATGGCGCCGCGCCGCTTCGGCCTGCGCCTCGCCATGATCGAGCAATTCGTTGATTTCCCCCACCAGGGGCGCGACTTCGACCGGGAACTGCGCCGCCACCCGCTTGGCACGGCCCGACCGGATCGCCGCGATTGCATCCGACACCCGGCGCAGCGGCGCAAGGCCATAGGTGGATTGCAATGCCGCCATGGCAATCAGGCCCAGCCCAAGCACCGACAACGACCAGAACAGGATCGATCGTGTGCGCATGCGCTGGGCATCGAGATCGCGGCTCGATTGCGCCACCTGGAAATACAGCGGCGTCCGCGCGCCCGGCAGACGCACGCTGCGCCCGATGATGCGCAGCGGCTCACCCGAAAAGATCTTCGCTTCATATTTGCACGGCTGGCGGCAATCGCGGCCGGCTGGCGGGGGCCCGAGCTGGCGATCCCACAGGCTGCGCGACGGAAACGGGGTCTGGCCCTTGCCGGATATCTGCCAGTACAGGCCTGAATAGGGCTCGGCAAAGCGTTGATCGCCCAGCGGACGCAACAGCCGCACCTCGCCGACCTCGTCGAGTTCGGCCGAATTGATCATGGCATTCAGGTTGTTGGCAAGCTGCTCGTCAAAGCTGGCGGTGAGCGTTTCATCAAGCACGCGATCAAGTGCAACGCCGCCCAGCCCAAGCAACAGCGTGATCCACACCGCCGCAATGAGGATCATGCGCCGCCGGAGCGAACGGCCGGAGCTTACGGTTCGGCCCGCAGGTCTGGCCCTTCCCATAACCGAGGCCGCCACAGCCGGGGCTGCAGGATCAGAGCTGATCGTTGAGACTGTAGCCAAGGCCGCGCGTGGTCATGATGAGATCGGCACCCAGTTTTTTGCGGATACGCGTGATGAACACCTCGATGGTGTTGGAATCGCGATCGAAATCCTGATCATAGATATGCTCGATCAATTCGGTGCGGCTGACGACCTTGCCCTTGTGGTGCATCAGATAGCTCAGCAGCTTGAATTCCTGTGCGGTCATCTTCACCGGTTCACCGTTCAGGGTGACCCGGCCCGACCGGCCATCCAGGCGCACGCCGCCCGCCATCAGTTCCGATGTCGCCTGCCCCGCCGCCCGGCGGATCAACGCGCGCAGCCGCGCCACCAGCTCCTCGATCTGGAACGGCTTGGCCAGATAATCATCGGCCCCGGCATCCAGCCCGGCCACCTTGTCCGACCAGCTGTCGCGCGCGGTGAGCACGAGCACCGGCATCAAGCGGCCACCGCGGCGCCAGCGATCCAGTACGGTCAATCCATCCACTTCCGGCAGGCCGAGATCGAGGATGACGGCATCATAGGCCTCGTTGGCCCCCAGATAATGGCCTTCCTCGCCATCCGCGGCATCATCGACGGCATAGCCGGCCTGCTCCAGCGCATTGCGCAACTGGTGCCGCAGGCTCGGTTCATCCTCCACAACCAAGATACGCATCTGCCTCGTTACTCCGTCACATGGCCCGGGGCGCCGGCACCCGAATTGTCTGCCGATCCGATCATGCAATAATACGACCTCAATAGCTTTGCCGACGCCGCACGCGCTCACCGGTGCGTGCATCAACATCCACATTGATCAGATTACCGTCACGCAAGAACCGGAACCGATAGACGCGGCTGTTCTGATCAAACTGCGCACCGATATATTCGCCCGGCGTTTCCTGCACGATCCGCTGCCTTATGGCTTCGAACGGCATGATTTCCCCGGCCTGCACCATATCGCGCACGTCATTCGGGCCCGCCACAACCGGCGCGGCCAGCAACAGGCTGGCAGCCATCAGAAAGAGCCCCAGAACTGGTTTACGGATTGGCATGTCTACATCAAATTCCCAACAAGGTTCCGTCGGCATGCCGCCAGACGCTTGAACAACCCCTGAACATCGCTGTTCTTGCCATCCGTTCATGCAACAAGCCGCGCAGCGGTGCAACCAGTGCAACAGACGGCCGGCCCAGCGCCCCCCACCCACACGCCCCTTGCCAGTCGCGGCATCCTTCGCCACTGCCATGGCAACCATGCCCGAACCCATTCTCACCCTTGATTCCATCGGCCTGAAAACCGGCAGTGACTGGCTGTTCCGGCAATTGTCGCTCACCATCGATGCGCGCGATCGGGTGGCCCTGATCGGCCGCAACGGCGCCGGCAAATCGACCTTGCTGAAGATCATCGACGCCAGCCTGCAATTTGATGAAGGCCGCCGCGCGACAGCATCGGGCCTGCGCATCGGCCGGCTGGAGCAGGATCCTCCCATGGCCGAATTTGCCACGTTGGGCGATTATGCCATGGCCGGCGGCGCGCAGCCTTACGAGGTCGAAGCGCTGGCCGACCAACTGGGGATGGACATGGCCCGCCCCGCCGCCACCTCATCGGGCGGGGAACGCCGCCGCGCCGCGCTGGTGCGCGTGCTCGCCGATGCGCCCGATCTGCTGCTGCTCGATGAGCCGACCAACCATCTGGACATCGGTGCCATCACCTGGCTGGAAAACTGGCTGGATCGCAGCCGCTGCGCCCTGGTGGTGATCAGCCATGACCGCGCCTTCCTCACCCGACTGACCAAGAATTGCCTGTGGCTCGATCGCGGCATGCTGCGCCGCGCCGAGGTGGGCTTTGGCGGGTTCGATGCCTGGGCCGAAGCCGTCGCCGCCGAAGAAGAGCGCACGGCGCAGCGCCTGGACACGAAGCTGCGCGCCGAGGAACATTGGCTGCAACGCGGCGTGACGGCGCGGCGCAAACGCAACATGGGCCGGTTGTCGAAATTGATGGACCTGCGCGAAACCCGCCGCAGCCTGGATCGCGGCCCCACCACGGCACGCATTTCCACCCAGAGCGAAGACCCGGGCTCAAAAATCCTGATCGATGCCAAGCATGTATCGGTGGCGTTCGGTGGCCGCGTGCTGATCGATGATCTGTCGCTGCGCGTGCGCAAGGGCGACCGGATCGGCATTGTCGGCCCCAATGGCGCCGGCAAATCCACGTTGATCAAGCTGCTGCTCGGCCAGATCGCGCCCGACGCCGGCAGCATCACCCGCGCAGCCACACTGTTGCCCACCATCATCGATCAGCACCGCCTGCGCCTGAGCGGCCGCACCGTGCGCGAAGTGCTGGCCGATGGCGGCGAATGGCTGGAGGTGAACGGCACCAAGAAACATGTCGCCGGCTATCTGAAGGAATATCTGTTCGAACCCGGCATCCTGGATGCGCCGGCCGCCAGCCTGTCGGGCGGCGAGCAATCGCGGCTGTTGCTGGCTCGCGAATTCGCGACGCCGTCCAATCTGATGGTGCTCGATGAGCCGACCAACGATCTCGACATGGAAACGCTCGATCTGATCGAGGAAGTGATCGGCGATTATGACGGCACCGTGCTGCTGGTCAGCCATGATCGCGCCTTTCTGGACCGGGTGGTGACGATGATCGTCGCCATGGATGGCCACGGCCATGCCGATATCAGCGTCGGCAGCTGGAGCGACTGGGCGGCCCGCCAGACCCCGGCCGCGAAGGCCAAGGGCCGTTCTGCCGGATCGACCACGCCGGTCGCCTCTGCTCCGGCGAAAAAGGCCGGCAAGCTCAGTTACAAGGATGCGCGCGAGCTTGCCGAACTGCCGGGCCGTATCGAGGCGCTGGGCCGGGACATCACTGCTCGCGAAGCCCGGCTGGCTGACCCAGAGCTCTATGCGAAAAACCCCACCCGCTTCGCCGCGGTCAGCGCCGATCTCGATGCGCTGCGTGCCGAGTTGGAGGGCGCCGAACTGCGCTGGCTCGAACTGGCGGCGATGGAAGAGGGACTGGCCGGCTGAGCGGCCGAACAGACTAGGATCAAATTCAAGCTGTTAACTCCCTCCCCCTTTGAGGGGAGGGCGACTCGCGCCCCTTGGCGCGAGCGGGGTGGGGAGGGCGCCGGTGGTCGCATGGGGAACCCCCAGCCCGCTCCTCTGGCGCAGGATCGCCCTCGCCGCAGCCTTGGGCGACGCGAAGCGTCAACGGGGAAGGCGCCGAAATATTTCTGTTTCAAGCCTATACCGCGCGCCGCATCAGCACATCATCCACCGGCACGCCATCCACGCGGATCGCATCGGCATCAATGGCATAGGGCCGGAACCCGCAGGCCAGATAAAGCGCAATGGCCGGCGCATTGGCGATGGCAACGCTCAATTCCAGCGTTTCCACCCTACCCTTGGCGCGTTCCAGCACTGCGGTGATCAACGCCCGCCCGACGCGGCGCCCACGCGCTGCCGGCGCGACATACATGCCGACCAGGCTGCCGCGATGGCCTTGCTTGCGCCCCGGCTCGACCGACAGCGCCGCCGTGCCGACCAGCCTGCCTTCCACAAAGGCGCCGAAGGTGAAGCGCCGCTGCAGCCTCGCCACCCAGTCGGCGATCGGCCACGCTGCTTCCTCATCCCCATCGGCGCCAAACGCGTGGGGATTGTCCCGCAGCCCTTGCAGGCGCAGCGCGCGATAGGCCTCCACATCCGCCGCCGCCAGCGGACGCACGAGCAGATCAGGCAACCTCGGCTCCGGGCGTGACCGCCGGTTCGACGTGCTGCGGCAGCACCACCCGCAACGGTGCGGGCGAAACCTTGGCGGTATCGTGCCGACGGATGAACTGTTCCACCACCGGCGCCACACCTTCGCGCCATTTGCGGCCGTTGAAGATGCCATAATGGCCGGCACCCAATGCCATGTGATAGGCTTTCTTGGCGTCGGGCAGGTTCACGGCCAGTTCGAGCGCAGCGCGCGTCTGGCCTATGCCGGAAATATCATCGCGCTCGCCTTCGATGGCCAGCAGCGCCGTGCGGGTGATCGCCGCCGGGTCGGCAAGGCGTCCGCGATGCCAGAATTGGCCGGTGGCCAACGCCTGACGCTGGAACACCAGATCGATGGTCTGCAGGTAAAATTCGGCCGTCATGTCACACACGGCGCGATATTCATCATAGAACGCCTTGGTGGCATCCGAGGATTCCGTATCGCCCTCGATCAGGTGTTTGAACATTTCCCAATGCGATTTCATGTGGTTGGCCAGATTCATCGACAGGAAGCCGGACAATTGCAGATAGCCGGGATACACTTTGCGCCCTGCGCCGGGATAGACATCGGGCACGCGCTGGATCACAGCTTGTTCGAACCAGGCATAGGGCCGGTTGTGCGCCAGATCATTCACCGATGTCGGCGCCTTGCGCGTGTCGACCGGCCCCCCCATCAACGTGAGCGTTGGCGGCGCGCACGGGTGATCATCGGCGTTCATCAGGCAGACCGCGGCCAGTGCGGGAACCGACGGCTGGCACACGGCCAGCATGTGCGTATCCGGCCCCAGATGCTCCAGAAATTCGATCAGATAATCGACATAGTCGTTCAGATCGAACTTGCCGTCGCTGGTCGGCACCAGCTTGGCATCGCGCCAATCGGTGATGTAGACATCGTGGTCGGGCAGCAACCGCTCAACGGTGCCGCGCAGCAGGGTCGCATAATGGCCCGACATCGGCGCCACCACCAGCACGCGCGGATCGCGCCGGCCAGACACGGCACGCTGGAAATGCTTCAACTGGCCAAACGGCTTTCTCAGCACGATCTCTTCCGACACGGCCACCGATGCGCCATCGACAATGGTGGCCGCCAGACCGAACGGCGGCTTGCCGCGCGGTGCAACCGCGTGGGCAAAGACCTCCAGCGATCGCGCCAGCACTGGCGCCACTGGCGACCACGACATCGGGTTGGCCGTGCTCAACAACAGATCGGAACTGGACTTGGCCATCATGCCGACACCGGCCATCCAGGCGCGCTGCATCTCGAACGACGTGTAAAGCATGGAAATCCTTTCGATGCGGCCTGTCGGCCTGCCCATCTTCCGTGCCATATCGCAGGTGCAGCATAAACCGAAAACTGCGGGCAGCGGACGAATATTCGGGAACGGCCCGGTGGACGGGTGTTGCAACGGTCAAATGCTCCCCCGCGTTGCTGATGCCACAGCCATGCCATTATGATTGAGCAAGAGGCACCTGCCTGTTATCAGCCGCCATGGCTTCCCGTCCGCCGAAACCGCCGCTGCCGCCTGTGGGTGAACGCAAACTGTCCCGGCTGCGGCTGTTGTGGCAGTTCGCTGGCGCCTATCCGTGGCAGTTGGCCGCCGCGCTGACGGCGCTGCTGGTGGCGGCGGTGACCACTTTGGCCATTCCGCAGGGCCTGAAGATGATCGTGGACAACGGCTTTTCGCGCGGCAGTGATCCCGCCGCCATCCGGCCGTTCTTCACCATCTTCCTCGGCCTGGTCGGCATGCTCGGTCTGGCAACCGCGACCCGCTTCTATTTCGTCACCTGGATCGGGGAGCGCGTCGTTGCCGACCTGCGCACCGCGGTTCAGCGCCATCTGGTGTCGCTGGATCCAGTGTTTTTTGAAGTGAACCGCCCGGCCGAAATTGCCAGCCGGCTGACATCCGATACCGCCATTATCGAACAGGTGGTCTCCACCTCGGCCAGCCTGGCGCTGCGCAACAGCGTGATGGGCATCGGCGGCGTCGGCTACATGTTCTGGGTCTCCCCGCGTCTCACCCTGCTGATGATGCTGGTGATCCCGCTGACCATGCTGCCGATCCTGTTTCTCGGCCGCAAGGTGCGCGAGATTTCCCGCACCAGCCAGGATCGCGTCGCCGATCTGGGCACCATGGTGTCCGAAGTGCTCGGCGCCATCCGCATCGTGCAGGCCTTCACCCAGGAAGGCCGCGAAGCCGCACGCTTCTCGGCCGGCGTGGAGCGCAGCTTTGCCACCGCCAAATCCCGCATGCGGCTGCGCGCCATCATGACCGCCATGGTGATCAGCCTGGTATTCGGCGCGATCACGCTGGTGCTGTGGCAGGGTGCGCTCGATGTGATTGCCGGCACGCTGTCGGGCGGGTCGATTGCGGCGTTCGTGTTTGCCGCGGCCATCGTGGCCGGCGCGTTTGGCACGCTCACTGAAGTCTATGGCGATTTCATGCGCGCCGCCGGCGCCTCGGGCCGGATGGAAGAATTGCTTGCGGCCCGCCCGATGATCAGCGCGCCGGCCAATCCCACGGCGCTGCCGGCGAATGCCCAGGGCCGGCTGGAACTGAACGATGTGCATTTCCATTATCCGTCCAAGCCGGATGCGCCGGCCCTGAACGGCTTCACCCTGCATGTGGCGCCGGGCGAAACCGTGGCCGTGGTCGGGCCATCCGGCGCTGGCAAATCGACCTTGTTCCAGCTCGTCCAGCGCTTCTATGATCCGGAATCCGGCGATCTGCGCATCGATGGCGTGGCCTATCGCGATGCCGACCCGCACGAAATCCGCGAACGCATTGCCGTGGTGCCGCAGGAAACCGTGATCTTCGCTGCCAGCGCGTTCGAGAATATCCGCTATGGCCGTCCCGATGCCAGCGAAGCCGACGTATGGGCGGCTGCGGAAGCCGCGCACGCCGATCTTTTCCTGCGTGAACTGCCGGAGGGCATCCACTCCTATCTCGGCGAAAGCGGCACCCGCCTGTCGGGCGGCCAGCGTCAGCGGGTGGCCATTGCCCGCGCCATCCTGCGCAGTGCGCCGATCCTGCTTCTCGATGAAGCGACCAGCGCGCTGGATGCCGAAAGCGAGCAACTGGTACAGTCGGCCCTGGATGAGATGATGAAGGAGCGCACTACCCTGGTGATCGCCCACCGCCTGGCCACCGTGCGCAATGCGGATCGCATTGTGGTGATGGACAAGGGCCGCATCGTTGCCACCGGCACCCACGACAGCCTGATGGCGGGTGGCGGCCTCTATGCGCGGCTGGCCCGGTTGCAGTTCGATCAGGTTGCCGCCTGACCCCTATTGGGCGGTGTAACCGCCGTCGACCACCAGTTCGGCACCGGTCATGAAGCTCGAGGCATCGCCGGCCAGGAACAGCACAGCCTCGCCGATTTCACGCGGCAACCCAAATCGTGCCATCGGATGCGCCGCCATCAACGCCACGCGCACTTCATTGCCATCGTCACGAGCGGCCAGCGCGTTCGACACCAGCGGCGTATCGATGAAGCCGGGGTGGAGGCTGTTGACGCGTATATTGTGCGGCGCCCATTCCAGCGCCGCCGCCTTGGTGAGCAAGGTGACCCCACCCTTCGACGCGCAGTAGGCCGCCGCCCCGGCCATGCCGACCTTGCCGAGGATTGAGCTGACATTGATCACACTGCCACCGCCGGCTGCGGCGATGCGCGGACCGGCATGGCGCAGGCCCAGGAACACGCCATCCAGATTGACGCTGAGGATGGTGCGCCACGCCTCCAGGCTGTGCTCCAGCAATTCGTGCCGGCCACCGGAAATGCCGGCATTGTTGACCAGGATATCGAGGCGGCCAAAATCGCTGATGGCATGTTCGACCGCGGCGGCCCAATCGGCTTCGCTGGTCACATCATGCAGGCGAAATGCGGCCTTCAAGCCCTTGTCGGCCATCGCGCCGGCCACTTCCTCCCCAGCCAGATCACGATCGGTGAGCAGCACCGCCGCCCCGGCCTGCGCCAATGCCCAAGCCGCCGCAGCGCCCAGCCCGGAGGCTGCGCCAGTGACGAGTGCGACCTTGCCGTGCAGATTGGTCATGTTCTGTCTCCCTTTGGTGCGGGAGATTAGGGCCGCTGCGCGCGGAGGCATAGCTACCAAAATCCCCTCCCCCCCCTGACGAGGGAACGGCCCACGCTGCCGCCGTGGGAGGATGAGGGGCAAGCGCACGGACTTGCAGCACACACGACCACGGCTGCTGGCCAAGCCGGCGTGTCCGTTTCGAGAATCCAGCCGCTGTCGGAACGAAAGCGCGCGGCAGAGCCGCAATGCCTGCCCCGGACGTGATCCGGGGCCGACGAAACAAAAAAGGCGACCCGAAGGTCGCCTTTTTCTCCAGCGGTCTGATCCTGCCGGATTCGGCAAAGCGTTGTGCGAAATGCGCACCCGGCTGCGATCAGTTCGCGTAGGCCTCATTGCCCACAAAGCCCATCTTCTCGATGCCAGCCTTCTGAGCCCCGGCCATCACCTGGTCAACCAGCTCGTACCTGGCCTCGGCTTCCGGACGCATCCGAAGCTCCGGCTGTTCCGGCATGGCAGCAGCCTGCTTCATGTAGCCCTTCATGACATCGAGTGTCACTTCGGTCTTGTTCCAGTACAGATTGCCCAGGAAGTCGATGTCGATCTGGTTGAACACCGGATCGATATTGCTGGGGTTCGGGTTCGGCGGCGGCAGATCCAGCTTCACGGCGTGGGTCTGCGGCGGAATGGTGATGATGAACATGATGAGCAAGACGAGCATGACGTCGATCAACGGCGTCGTGTTCATTTCGCCCATCGGGGCGTCTTCGTCCTTGCTGCCAACCGACATTGCCATGGCGCTTACTCCTGTCTGTCAAGCGGCGGCCAGCCCGGAAGCCGGCCGCCTCAACCTATCAAAAATCGCGCGTCACATCGCCGGCGACGGGTTCGGAAATGAACCCAACTTTCAGGAAGCCGGCCCGCTGCATGGTGAACACCACGCCGCCGATGCAGCGATAGGCCACATCCTTGTCACCGCGGATATGCACTTCCGGCAGTTCGATCTTGCCACCCAGGGCTTCCTGGCGGGCAATCTCGTCCTTCAGCGCCCTGACGCCACGATCCAGCAGTTCCTGCTTCGATGTCACCAACGTCTGACCCCAATAGGTGTCGCAGTTGGAGTCCACCGAAATCAGCACGTTCTCCGGCTTGGTGGTTGTTGGCAGGTTGGTCACGGTCGGCAGCTTCAGCGGCACGACCTGGATCACGACCGGGACGGTGATGAGGAAGATGATGAGGAGCACCAACATGACGTCGACCAGCGGCGTCGTGTTGATCTCGTTCATCGGTGCATTCTCGTCACCGTCCGACGATCCGACACTCATTGACATTTGTCTGTCTCCCGTTTCAGACGGCGATCAGACCGTTCAGCGCTTGACCGGAGCAGCGGGGGCGGCGGCCGGAGCAGCAGCAGCCGCCTTCGGACGTTCGATGCGAGCACCTGACACCAGAGCACCGTGCACATCGGCGGTGAAGTTGTTCAGGCGTTCGGCGATGTCCTTGTTGCGGCGCACCAGCCAGTTGTAACCCAGCACGGCGGGAACGGCCACGGCCAGACCCAGAGCGGTCATGATCAGGGCTTCACCGACCGGACCGGCGACCTTGTCGATCGACGCCTGGCCAGCGAGGCCGATGTTGATGAGCGCGCGGTAGATGCCGACGACGGTGCCGAACAGACCGACGAACGGCGAGGTCGAACCGACCGAAGCCAGGAACGAGAAGCCGGTGGTCAGCTTGCCATTGATGGCCGTGACCGAACGGTTCAGCGCCATCGTCACCCACTCGTGCTGATCGATCTTGTCGGTCAGGCGACCTTCGTGGTGATCGGAAGCGCGCAGGCCGTCTTCGACGATCTGACGGAAGGGCGAGTTCTTGTCGAGCTTGCCCGCGCCGGTCTTCAGATCAGGCGCCGACCAGAATTTCTTTTCCAGCTCAGCGACTTCGGTGTTGATCTTGCGCTGATCCAGATACTTGGTGATGATGATGAACCAGCTGTACAGCGACATGAACACCAGCAGCAGGAACACGGCCCAGGCGATCACACCGCCCTGTTGCAGCGCGGCCAACAGGCCATATGGATTTTCGGCGTTTTCGGTCTGCATTGTCTGTTTCCCTCGTTTATCGTTGCAGTCTGTAGTGCAAAGTCTGGTTCATGAAACAACCCGCCGCGGCACACGGCCGGGACGGGTTGCTTCCGATCAGTTGGTCAGTTGCCAGCGCACGGGCTGGGTCTTGCGCTCCGCCACCGGCGTGCCTTCACGCACGGCCGGATTGAAGCGGAAGCGACGCTTGATGATCGAGCAGGTCGCATCGTCAAGCCGCTTGAAGCCGCTCGATTGCGTCACGTCGCAGGTCTGCACCCGGCCGTCGGCTTCGACGACATAGGAGACGCGGACCACGCCTTCTTCCTCGGCGGCGCGCGATGCGCTCGGATAATCGTCTTCGCTGATCACGTTGCCGCGCCCACGCGGCGTCGCCGGGGTCGTCGGACCAACGGCCACCGGGGCCGGAGGCGGCGGGGCCGGCGGGGCGACCACGGGCGGATCGGGCCGGGCGATGTTCGACTGGACCGAAATCGTCGGCGCTGCGTCCTGCTGCACCGACACTTCCGGCGGCGGCACATACGGCGGGATTTCGATTTCCTTCGGCGGCGGCGGCGGCGGCTCGTCTGGCGGCGGCGCCTCCTCCTTCACGTTCACCGCTTCCAGCGGTTCGATGATCTTCTTGACCATCGAAATGGCAAAACCGGTTATGATGGCATAGCCGAGGATCACGTGCAGGACGGCAACGCCGACCAGCGCGATCTGTCGGTTTTTGCTCATCCCAGGCTGTTCCATGTAAGACATGGCTGGTCTGGCGCTCCCTTAACTACAGGGGAAAGCCGCGGACAGAGGACCCCCCTCAAACCCTGCGCCGATCCCTCGGTGGCATCCTCTAGACGCAAGCGATGCCTAGGAGCAACCGGCTTTTTGCCACAATCCCGCCCGTTTCCCTGTTGGTACGTCAATTCACCCCCTTTTTGGCAGGCTTTGGCGAGCATCGACGGCGGTGCAGCATGGCCAAGGCTTGGCCCGGCGGCGGTGACAGGGTTACAGTGCTTCCATGCGATTTTCGATTCTGTTCATCCCGCTGATTCCGGTCGCGATTGCAGGCGTTGGCCCTGCCCTGGCCCAGCCGGTTCCGGTGCCGCTTTCCGATCAGCTGGTCAGCTACGCCGATGTCGCGGAACTGGCGCTCGCCAGCCCGGTGATCGTGCGGGCCGGCATCACCCGCGCGGATCGGGTTCGCGGCCCGGCGGCCGAGGGTGTGGCAGCAGGTCGCATGCGACTGCTGGTGACCGCTGCGGTCTCCAATGTGTTGATTGCGCCCGGCGCCATGGCGGGCACGCTGCAATGGCTGTGGGATGCCCCCATCGACGCACGCGGCCGGCCGCCGTCCGCCAAAGGCCTTGATGTGATTGCCTTCGTCGCGGCACCGGGCAACGGCGGCGCCACACGCCTGGCCTCACGGCGCGGCCAGCAGCCGTACGACCTGGCGCTCGTCGACCGGGTCCGCGCGATTGCAAGTGAAGCCCGCAGCGGCACAATTCCCGTCGTCCGCGGCGTGGCGAACGGATTTCGCGCCGACGGCACCATCCCCGGCGAAAGCGAAAGCCAGTTCTTCCTGACCACCGCCGACGGCAAGCCGGCCACATTGGTCGTGCAGAATCGGCCCGGCGAAGTCCGGCGTGTGCTGGTGGCGCAAGGCGATATCATCGACGATTCGGCCCGCCGCGTCGCGCCGGAAAGCCTGCTCTGGTATCGTCTCGCCTGTTTCCTGCCCCGCACCCTGCCCGCTGCGGCCGGCGGCAGCGATCCGGCCCTTTCCCGGGACTGGCGCGACGCGATGGCCAGCCTGGGGCCGTGCGGCAAGACCGGCTGACGTTTGGCCCTTGTTCCCTTGCACCCCGTCCGGCAGTCTGCGCGGGTGCTTCAGGGGAACCACATCATGAAATTGCCTGCCATCCTGTTGATTGCCATGGCCGCCAGCCCGGCCCTGGCGGATGAAGTGTTGTGGGACAAATGGGGCGTCCCCCATATCGAGGCGAGCACGGAAGCCGGCGCGTTCAAGGGGTTCGGCTGGGCGCAGGCCGCCAGCCACGGCAATATCCTGCTCAGGATGTACGGCGAAAGCCGCGCCCGCGCGGCGGAATATTGGGGCGCGGACTATGCGCCACTCGATCGCTATCTGATCGCCCATGATGCGCCCGCGCGCAGCCTGGCCTGGTACAGGGCGCAAAGCCCGCAGATGCGCGCGAATCTCGATGGCTTCGCCGCCGGCATCAATGCCTGGATCGCAGCGCACCCCGATTCCGTGCCGGCCGACCTGAAGCGCGTGCTGCCGATCACCGGCGTCGATGTGATGGCGCACGCCCATCGGCTGATGCAGTTCCTGTATGTTGCCCCGATGGCGCGCATGCTCACCCCGCCGGCCGCCTTCACGCCGACCGGGATCGGCGATGCCGGGGATGGCGATGCCGGCGGCTCCAACGGCTGGGCGGTGGCACCGGCGCGGTCAGCGAGCGGCGCGGCGATGTTGCTGGCCAATCCGCACCTGCCATGGGTGCCGTCCCCGCTGACCTATTATGAGGCCCAGATCAGTTCGCCGGGTTACAGCGTCTATGGCGCCACGCAGGTCGGCCTGCCGGTGCTGCGCTTTGCCTTCAACAACAATCTGGGTTTCACCAATACGGTCAACAATATGCTGGGTGCGGCGCGCTATCGGCTGGAGCTGGCGGGCGATGGCTATCTGCTTGATGGCAAGCGGCTCGCGTTCAAGCGCACCACCAAAACGCTGCTGATCCGCCAGAACGACGGCAGCCTGAAGCGCGAACATTTCGTGCAGCGCCACAGCATCCATGGTCCGGTATTCGATGTCGGCGGTGAAGCCATCGCAGTGCGCATCGCCGGGCTCGATCGTCCCGGCGTGCTGCAGGCCTATCTCGACATGGGCAAGGCACAGGATTTCGCCGGCTTCGAATCGGCGCTGAAGCGCTTGCAGATTCCCAGCTTCAACATCGTTTATGCGGACCGTGCCGGGCATGTGTTCCACATCAGCAACGGCATATTGCCCCGCCACCCCACCGGCGGCAGCCACGCCTATTGGGCGGGGATTGTCCCCGGCAATCGCAGCGATCTGATCTCGACCGAGATCGAGCCGTATGAATCGCTGCCCAAGCTGCTCGATCCGCCCGGCGGCTTCGTGCAGAACGCCAACGACACGCCGTGGGTGAACAGCCTGCCGCGGGTGATCAAGCCGGGCGATTATCCCGCGTATGTCGCCAGCGATGAGGCGATGAGCCTGCGCGCCCAGATGTCGGCCCGGCTGCTGGCCGGCAGCGACAAGCTCAGCTTTGCCGAATTCACCCGCCGCAAGCTGACCACCACCAGCCTGCTCGCCGATCGCATGAAGGGCCCGCTGCTGGCCGCGGCGGCCGGCAGTGACGATGCCGACGTGATCGCCGCGCGGGAATTGCTGGCCGGTTGGGACAATCGCTTCCAGCCCGACAGCCGGGCGGCAATCCTGTTCGAAACCTGGGCAAAGCGCTTTGCCGGGCCGGGATTGGGCGATCAGCGCAATTTCGCGCAAGGCTGGACGCTGGAGGATCCAGTGAACACGCCAAATGGCATCAAGGATGATGCCGCCGCCACCGCCATGCTGAAGGCCGCCGCGCAGGAGGTGGTGTCACGCTTCGGCCGCCTCGATCCGGCCTATGGCGACGTCTCCCGCTTCAGTGCCGGCGAAGCCGCCTCAGCGCCGGGCAATGGTGGCCTGGGCGGGCTCGGCCTGTTCCGCACAATCAGCTGGGGACCTTGGGAAGGCGCCAGCCGCGTGCCGCAGGCAGGCGAAACCTGGGTCAATCTGATCGAATTTTCGACACCGATGAAGGCGATCGCCGCCATGAGCTATGGCAACGCCAGCCAGCCCGGCTCCCCCCATCGCAGCGACCAGCTGCCGCTGATCAGCGAGCAGCGTTTCCGGCAATTGTGGCTGACGCGGGCGGACGTGGAACGCAATCTGGAGCGGCGCGACGTCTATTGAGGCTCAGTCCGCCGGCGGCACATGCAGCCAGGCGGCATGCTGGGGCGCGCGTTTGGTCTCGGCCCATTCGGCCAGCATCGCCGGGGCGACGGCCTTCAACGCGGCAAGCTGATCAGGCGTGCCGATGTTGCAGGCCAGTTCGAGGCGGTGGCCATTGGGATCGAAGAAATAGATCGACTTGAAGATGCCGTGCCAGGTCGGCCCCAGCACATCGACCCCTTGCGCCTCGACATGCGCCTTGGCGGCCAGCAACTCGGCCTCATCGGCGACCTCGAAGGCGATATGCTGCACCCAGGCCGGCGTGTTCGGGTCTCGGCCCATCGCCGGCTGGTTCGGCAGTTCGAAGAACGCCAGCACATTGCCGCCGCCGCAATCGAGGAAAACGTGCATGTAGGGATCATAGGCACCGGTTGACGGCACATGATCCTCGGCGAAGGCGGTGGTGTAGGCCATGCCGAGCACGCGCGCATACCAGGCCACGGTTTCGGCGGCGTCGCGACAGCGATAGGCGACATGGTGGATGCGCTGGAGAACCGGCGCGGTCATTGGGCCGGCTCCTCGACCTGAAGCACGCCGCGGCGCACCTGATCGCGCTCCATCGATTCGAACAGCGCCTTGAAATTGCCTTCGCCAAAGCCTTCGTCGCCCTTGCGCTGGATGAATTCGAAGAACACCGGGCCGATCATGGTTTCCGAAAAGATCTGGAGCAGCAGGCGCCTGGTTCCATCCGTGGTGCCGTCCAGCAAGATGCCGCGCTGTTGCAACTCGGTCACCGGCTCGCCGTGGCCGGGCAGGCGCTCCGCCAGCATCTCGTAATAGGTGGCGGGCGGCGGCGTCATGAACGGCGTGCCCATGGCCTTCAGCCGATCCCATACGCCGAGCAGATCATCACAGGCAAAGGCGATATGCTGGATGCCCTCGCCGTTGTAGGCGCGCAGGAACTCGTCGATCTGGCCCTTTCCACCGGCGCCTTCCTCGTTCAGCGGGATGCGGATCTTGCCGTCGGGCGCGGTCATCGCCTTGCTGGTCAGGCCGGTATATTCGCCCTTGATATCGAACCAGCGGATCTCGCGGAACCCGGCAATGCGTTCATAAAAGGCCGCCCAATGCACCATGCGGCCACCATAGACATTGTGGGTGAGGTGATCGATGACCTGCAGGCCAGCCCCAACCGGGTTTTGCTCGACACCGGCTTCATAAACGAAATCAATATCATAGATCGACATGCCCGGTGCATAACGATCAATCAGGTAGACGATCGATCCGCCGATGCCGCGGATGCCGGGCAGGCGCAACTCCATCGGGCCGGTGCGCGATTCCACCGGCTCGGCGCCGCGGTCCAGCGCCTGGCGGTAGGCCGCCGCCGCATCCTTCACCCGCCAGCCCATGCCGCATGCCGATGGGCCATGCTCGGCGGCAAAATACGCCGCCGGGCTGCGCGGTTCATAATTGGCGATCAGGTTGATGCCGCCCTGGCGCCACAACTGCACATCCTTCGAACGGTGGCGGGCCACAGGCGCGAAGCCCATCGCGGCAAACACCGGCTCCAGCACGCCCTTGGCCGGCGCACAAAATTCGATGAACTCAAAACCATCCAGGCCGAGCGGATTGTCGAACAAATCAGCCATGGCAGACCTCCTTGATCAGAAAGACACTTGATATGTCGTCTCTGCGCGACCCTGGGCTGAGGCGTCAAGTTTGTGTGTGAATATGCAGAGGCTGTCGGCCAGGCCAATTCTTGCTGATGCCCCCCTGCCTATTGACCCACAGCTCCCGTGTTGACTTGCCGTCAAGCCTCTGCAACTCTTTGTCATCGGGAGAATGAGCATGCGCTTCAGGGCGATGGTGGCTGCCGTGCTGATGATGGGCTGGGCAGCGCTGGCCAGCGCACAGCCGGCGGCGCCATCCGCACCCGCCGCGCCGGCCGTCACCCCGAAGATCGTCGTGCAGGCCATGCAGGTGGCCGGGATCGATGTGGCGGCCTGGTCGGCCAACAGCCGATTTATCTTCACGGCATCGGGCATATTACGCGAATTTCTGGTGTGGGATGTGGCGCGCGGCCAGATCATCGATCGGATCAAGTTGCCCGGCGCCCGCCAATCGACCACCGAAGTCATGCAGTTGCGCAGCATGGCCCTTGCCGCCGATGGCCGCACCCTGCGCATCGAAGGCGAGGTGCTGGATCTGACCAGCGCCAATCTGATCGGCCAGCGCGTGTATCTGATTGACAGCGTCAGCCGCCGCGTCACCCTGGTGCCGCCCCCGCCGATGCCCCCGCGCACAGCCCCGCAATCGGCCGCCGATCAACGCCGGATCCAGGCGGCGGTGGCCGCCTGGCAGACACGGACCCAGCGCTGGATTCAGGCGCTGGAGGTGTTTTACCAAGGCGGCTCCGACATGACCCGGGCCGAAGCGGCGCAAGTGCTGCCGGCGCTGCCGCCATCGCCGGATGGGCAATGGCGTTTGCAGCGCGCCGCGCCGGCGTTTGCGCTGTTGAGCAATGACAACCGCTTGCGGACCCTGGCGGTGAAGGGCAGATTTTCCAATATCGATGATGCCGCCATGTCGCCGGATGGCCGGCGGCTGGCGCTGCTGCAATATGACAGCGATCCGGCCTTTGCCAATGTCGAACGCTCACTGATCGACGTGTTCGATACCGCCCAGGGGCGCTTTGTCGGGGCGATGGCAGTGCCGGGCACCTATGACAAGCTGCTGTGGACGAACGCCGGGCAGATATTGGCGCTGCCATTCGACAGTGATGACGACCCGCTGGATGGTGCCATGCAAGGCGTGCCGGCGCCGGTGCTGCGGCTGGACGCGGCCACCGGAGCGGTGCTGGCCAGCCACCCGCCGCGCTGTTTCGTGGCCCCGCTGCCCGATGGCAGCCTGGTGGGGGCGGGCCTGGCGAATTGCCGATCGCAGGTGGGAACAGACAAGGCGCTGGTGCGGCTGGTGAACGGGCGCTGGCAGCCGCTGCCGGGCTATGTTGTGCCCGCCGATGCCCATGTGCGGATCATCGTCGCCAGCCCGCGCGGCGACCGGCTGCTGGTGGCAACGCGGCTGAGTGATGGCCAAACGGTGGTGACGATGGTGGACGCGCAGACCGGCGAGGTGGGGGCCGCTCTGGTCCTTACGGACACCATATTGGCGATGGCGGCGTTTTCGGCCGATGGCCGCAAAATCTGGCTGTTGGGCAACAATGGCGTGACCGAATGGCTGCCCGATGCGCCGGCTGCCGCCGATGGCACCCCGGCGGTCCGCGATTTTGCGGTGCAGACAACGGTTCCCAGCAGCGTGGCCAGCGATGGCCGCCAATTGCTGGTGGTGGGGCCGCTGGAAGAGCGCATGGTGCGGATCGATCTGGCCACCGGCAAGCCCTTGTCACCGGTGGATTATCCTGGCGGGGTGGCGGTGGGCTTTCTGCCGGGCCGGCCAGTGATGTGGTCCGTTTCGATCACGGGGCAGCTGCGAATGTGGAACTGGCGCAACGGCCAGGTGATGATGATCACCACCTTCCTGCCCGATCAGCATTTCGTGACCGTGGCGCAGGACGGCCGATACGACACCAACCTCGGCCCGGATGCCGAAAATTTCCGTTGGTTCATCCCCAGCGCGCCGTTCCTCAGCCTCGCGCCGCAAACCTTCATGCGCGATTTTTTCGAACCGCAACTGATCCGCAAGTTGATGGACTGCACCGTCGCCAACAATTGCGGGGCTGTGCTGAAGCCGGTGCCGCCGATCGCCGGGCTGAACTTCCTGCTGCCCAGCGTGCGCATCACCGGCATCACCAGCACCGGGCCGGGCGAGGCCGCCGTGACATTGAGCGTGACCGAATTCGTGAACGCCGCCGGCCAGCGATCGGGAGCCTATGGCGCCAAGCTGCTGATGAACGGCCGCGAAGTGGCGCAAAATCCCGATGATGGCTTTGCCGAAGCCACCAAGTCGCTGGTCGATTGGCGTGCGGCCAATGTGATCCAGGCCTCCCCCAGGGGCGAAGCGCGGGAATGGAACCAGATCGTGCAAGTGCCCAGCGATGGCCGGCCGATCGAATTCGCTGCCTATGCCTTCAACGCCGATCGGGTGAAAAGCAGCACCGTGCGCACCCGATGGACGCCGCCGCCGATGCCGCGGCGCCAGCGCCGTGCCTTTGTGCTGACCATCGGCGTGGATGAATATACCGAGCCGCGTTTGGCGCTGAACTTTGCCGTGTCCGACGCCGCGGTGATCGGCGATCGTCTGGCGGCCATCCCCGGTTATGAAATGCGCCGCGCCAACCTGGTGACACGGCGGCTGGCCGACGGCCGGGTGGTGCAGGTCACGCGCGCTGATATCAATACCGCGCTCGGCATCTTGGCCGGCTTCCCGCCGGGGCCGCATAGAGATACGCTGGCCAAGGCCGGACATGACGGCAGCGCGCTCGATAACGCCACGCCCGACGATATCGTCATCATCAGCTTTTCCGGACATGGCTTTGCCGATGCGCAAGGGAATTTCGCGCTGGTTCCGTCCGACGCGGCGTGGCCGGCGCTGGCGGCGGCCCCCGAAGCCCACAGCGTGATTTCGGCAACCAACCTGACGATGTGGCTGCGCGCCATCGCCGCCGGCGAAATCGCCTTGATCATCGATGCCTGCCATTCGGGCGCGGCGGTGGCCACGCCGGATTTCAAGCCCGGACCGATTGGCGACACCGGGTTGGGGCAACTGGCCTATGACAAGGGCCTGCGCATCTTGGCCGCCACCCAGGCCGATGACGTTGCGCTGGAAAGCGCATCGTTGCGCCAGGGCCTGCTGACCGCAGCACTGGGCGAAGGCCTGACCCCGCAGGGCGGGCCGGCCGACCTGAACCGCGATGGCCGGGTGCGGCTGGATGAATGGCTGCGCTATGCGGTGGCGCGGCTGCCATCCCTGAATGAAGAAGTGCGGCGCGGCGGCGGGCCGATGGCAGCGCGCGGCGTACGGCTGGTGATGCGCGCACCCAATGCCCCGCCGCCGCGCGTGCAGGAACCCAGCCTGTTCGATTTCAACGCAGGTCCATCACCGGTGGTGCTGCGGGGCCAACAATGAACCGGATGCACCTTGCCGGGATGGCTACGGCCGTGATCTTGCTGGGTTGGGCTGCGGCGATTTCGGCACAACCGGCACCACAGCCCGCGCCGCCACCGGCCACAGCCGCGCCCGCCGTCGTCACCCCCAAGATCGTGGTGCAGGCGCTTTCGGCCGGCGGGTTTGATGTGGCGGCCTGGTCGGCGGATAGCCGCTTCGTGTTCACCGCATCGGGCGAGCGGCGCGAATTGTTGATGTGGGACATGCAGCAGGGTGTCATTGTCGATCGGCTGCGGCTGCCTTCGGATGGCAAATCTGCCCAAGAGCATATGAGGCTGCACAGCATGACGTTGCAGCCCGACAAACGGACATTGCGCATCGAAGGCGATGTGATGCGCGGCTTTGACAGCGGCTTTCTCGCCGCTGGCCGCGCCTATCTGGTGGACACCGGCAGCCGCCGGATCAGCATCACCAAGCCAACCCAGGCCCGGCCGACCGGTTGGGGCGCTCTTCTGTACGGCATGGCACGTTTCGTCGGCGCCATGGGCACGGCAGAAGGCGTCGACCCGACCGGCGAAATGGCCGGTAATCTCCGCGAGTTGCCCGCCCTGCTCCCACCGTTGCCGAAATCGCCCGATGGCCGCTGGGGATTGGTGCGCGCCGGCGATGGCCTGGCGCTGGTGGGTGCCGATGGCAAACGCCAGACCATGCCCGCCAAGCCGATGCTGGCCGGCATCGCCGATGCCGATCTGTCGCCCGACGATCGGCGCCTGGCGATCATGACCATGGCGGGCAATCGGCTGATCGATACAGCCAAGACAACGTCTATCGATGTGATCGACATTACCACTGGCGAAGTCCTGCCCCATGCCGATCTGCCCGGCCGTTATGATCGGGTGCGCTGGCTGGATGCCGATCATTATGCCGCGCTGCCCCGCGATCGCGATGACGAGGGACCGGCAGCGGCCGCCGCGCTGCCGGTACTTGTGGTCAACGCCGTCAGTGGGGCCATCACCGGCCGGGTGGAAGCGCGGTGCCACATGGTGGTGCTGCCGGGCGCCGGCATGGTGGCGAGCAGCCTTGTCGGCGCGAGCCTGGCCAATTGCCGGCGGAAGGCACCCACCAGGCAAGCGCTGGAGCGGCTGGTGGAGGGCGTCTGGACGGCCCTGCCGGGCTTTGCGCTGCCCAAGGGGGCGGTGGTCAATCAACTGGCGGCCAGTCCGCGCGGTGACCGGCTGGCCGTGGCGCTGGATCTCGCCGATGGCAGCGTGCGGCTGCGCCTCCACGATGCGGCCACTGGTGCGCCGGGCGCCGTGCTGTCGCTGCCGGCGTTGTCCATCGCGGACGAGCCGTTGGTGTCGATGCTGGCGTTTTCGCCCGATGGCCGGCGGCTGTGGCTGGCCGGCAGCCTTGATGGCGGCGAAGACGGGCTGGCCGTGCACGAATGGCAACCTGATGCGCCGCCAGGCCCCGGCGGCAAGCCGGTGCTGCGCAGCTTTGCAGTGCAGACCTTCCTGTCCACGCGCTTTGCCAGCCGCGACAATCGCCTGTTGATCGGCGGCGGCAGTTTTGAACGGATCCGTCAGATCGATCTGACGACCGGCAAGGCGCTGCCCGATGTCACTTTTGCCGGCGCAGCGGCGATGGGGTTCATGCGCACCCGCCCCGTCATCTGGGCGGCCAGCACCAACGACGGCGTGCGTCTGTGGGACCAGCGCAGCGGCCAGGTGTTGATGACGATCAGCCTGCTGCCCAAGCAACGCCATGTCGTGGTGGGCGGCGATGGCCGATATGATACCAATATGGGCCCAGAATCGGAAAGTTTCCGCTGGTTGATGTCGGACCGGCCGTTCCAGAGCCTGGCCCCGCAAACCTTCATGCGCGATTATTATGAACCACAACTGATCCGCAAATTGATGGACTGCACCGCCGCGGCCAGTTGCGCGCGCGTGATGAAGCCGGTGCCGCCAGTGGCCGGATTGAACCGGCAACTGCCTGATGTGCGCATTACCGGGATTGAAAGCGCGAGGCCGGGATGGGCGAACGTGCGCCTGAGCGTGACCGATACATTGAGCGGATCAGGCCAGCGTTCGGGGGCCTTCAACGCCAAATTGTTGATGAACAACCGCGAAGTCCGCCGCAATCGCGGCGATCCCTATATGCCGCAGCCGGGCCTGGAACTATGGCGGGCCCATTATGACATTCGCGGCACACGCGAAGGTGACACGCTGCACTGGATCGAACAGGTGCAGTTGCCCAGCGACGGGCGCGAGATCGAATTTGCCGCCTATGCCTTCAACAGCGATCGGGTGAAGAGCGAGACGGTGCGCATCCGCTGGAAGCCGCCGCCAATGCCGCCGCGCCAGCGCCGCGCCTTTGTGCTCACCATCGGGGTCAACGACTACGATGAAAACCGGCTGAAGCTCAATTATGCGGTGCCTGATGCGCAACTCATCGCCGATCGTCTGGCGGCGTTGCCGGGCTATGAAGTGCGCCACACCAGCCTGGTCACACGCACGCGGCCCGATGGCCGGAAGCTGTCGGTGACCATTGATGACATAAAGGCGGCATTGAGCATTCTGGCGGGATTTCCGTCAGCCCCGGAACGCAAATTGCTGGCCAAAGCCGGGCATGACAGTTCTGCGCTGGATCAGGCCACGCCCGATGATCTCGTGATCATCAGCTTTTCCGGCCATGGCTTTGCCGATGCGCAGGGGAATTTTGCATTGCTGGCCAGCGATACAAGCTGGCCGGCAGGCAATGCGGCGCCGGCCGACGGCACGGTGCTCACGGCCGACTATCTGGCTTCGTTGCTGCGCACCATCACCGCGCAGGAGATCGCCTTCATCATCGATGCCTGCCATTCCGGCGCAGCGGTGAACACGCCCGATTTCAAGCCCGGCCCGATGGGCGATCCGGGGCTGGGCCAACTGGCGTTCGAGAAGGGGATTCGCATCCTCGCCGCCACCCAGGCCGATGATGTGGCGCTGGAGAACGCCGGCCTGGCTCAGGGCTTTCTCACGGCCGCGCTCGGCGAAGGCCTGACGCCGGAAGGTGGCCCGGCCGATACCAACCGGGATGGCAAGGTGCTGCTGGATGAATGGTTGCGTTACGCGGTGGCGCGGTTGCCATCGTTAAACGCGGAAGTTCGGCGGGGCGGCGGGGTGATGGTCTCGCGCGGCGGCGTGCGCATGGAAATGCGTGCACCGAAAACACCGCCGCGCGTGCAGGAACCCAGCCTGTTCGATTTCAACCCGGCACCGTCGCCGGTGGTGTTGAGGAAGCAACCATGATCTGGCGATTTGGAATCCTGCTTGCAACCCTGGCCGCGCCGGTGTCGGCGTCGGCAGCGGTGCGCGCCGTGTTTGTCGGCATCGACAATTATCAATTTTCGCGCAGCGCCGGGGTGGCGAGCGCCGGGTTCGATGATCTGTCCGGCGCGGTGGGGGACACGCTGCGCATCAAGGCAACGCTGGCCAGTGTTTACGGCCTGGCCCTCGATGCGCCATCGCCGGGCGGGTGCCGATCGGGCAATGCCACGTCGATCACGCTCACCAACACATGCGCCACCAAGGCGGCGATCCTGCAGGCCTGGAACGGTGCCATTGCCGCATCGCAGCCGGGCGATACGCTGGTCCTGTATTTTGCCGGCCATGGCTCGCGCTTCATCGATGATCGCGCGCTTGATCAAGCCAGCCGCTACAACAGCACGTTGATGGCGACCAATGCCCGACAGCCCGGCGCGGTGGCCAATGCCGATATTCTCGATCACGAAGTGCGCGCGGTGATCGACCGGGCAACGGCCAAGGGTGTGCGGGTGGTCACCTGGTTCGACAGTTGCAACAGCGGCACCGCCAGCCGCGATGGCCAATCCGCCAGCCGCACCGCGCCCGACCTGCGCGTCAGCGGCCTGCGCCCCATCGCACAACCGGCACAATATGGCACCTATGGCGCCTATCGCGTGCATCTGGGCGCAGCCGGCGATGGGCAGGACGCCAAGGAGGTGGGCAGCGTCGGCGCGCGGGCCGGCGTGTTCACCACTGCGCTGGCCGGCGCGTTGCAGGCCATGCCGCGCGCCAGCTTTGCCGATATCGCGGCGCGCGTGGTGACAGAGGTGACGCGCGCCACCAAGGGCCGCCAGGTGCCCCATGCCGAAGGCGCGCTGCGCGCCGCGCTGGATGGCCCGGAAATCAGGGTGGCGACCTTCGATGTCGTGCTGGACGGCGGCCAGTTGATCCTGGCCGGCGGCGCGCTGGTCGGCATCACACCCGGTTCCCGCTTTGCACTCTATCCCGGCACCAGCGCCGCGCTGCGCGTCGGTGGGGACGCGCCGCTGCTGCGGGCGCGGATTGTGCAAGTGGCGCCGGGCATGGCCGTGCTGGCGCCCGAAGGCCCGCTGCCGGCCGGCCTGCCCGGACGGATGGTGGCGCGCGAGGAGATGCACGGATTCGGCGCGCTGAAACTGGGGCTGGCGGTCGCCGATCCAGCGGCACTGGCGGCGGTGCGGCGGCTGGGCTTTGTGGCGGTGGATGCGCGCGGGCCATTTGCGCTGGTGGCAGGGCCGGCCGGCATGGAACTGCGTGGGCGCGGCGGTACGGCACTGGCAACCCTGCCGCCCGCCACCGCCGCCGAATTCGGGGTGCGGCTGGCGAGCGCGCTGGAAAAGATCGCGCGGGTGGAGGCATGGCTGAATGTCGTGCGGCCGCGGCCTGGTGTGGGCCTGTGCGTGCTGAACGGGAACCGCGCCACGTTCGATCCGGCCTATTGTCCGCCGCCGCCGGGCCGGCGCACGCTGAAGCTGGAGCAACCGGCGCTGGTCTCGATCATCAACGAAAGTGATGCGCCGCGCCATGGCTATGTATTTGCGGTCGGCCAGAAATATGATGTGACGCTGGTGCTGCCGGGGTTCGGTGCCAGGGAACCGGCGCTGGCGCCGGGCCAGGCGCTGCCGATCCCGGACGGGCAGGATATCGTGCCCGATGAAACGGGACCCTTGCGCTTTGTCGCGATCGCCAGCGATGTGCCACTGAATGCCACCGTGCTGGAACAATCGAGCACCGATATGGTGGACACCACCGCCTGCCTGAGCGCAGTGGCGCGGGCCTTTTGCCTTGGTGCCGATGGCGCCCGCAGCGGCGGCGGCGGCCGGGTGAACAACTGGTCGGCGGCGGTGATCGACGTGGAGGTGGTGCCATGATCGTGCGCCTGCTGCTGGCCGGGTTGGCGTTGGCGCAACCGCTGCCCGATCCGGCACCTGTCGGCCCTGATCCGGCCGGGCCATCGATGTTGTCGGATGCGCCGCCGGAGCCTGCGAACACTGCCCCGGTCGCCACCACACCGCCGGCTGGGCAGGACGAAGGCTCCCGCGTGGTGCGCGGCACGGCGGCGGCGGCAGGCACTGCGCCGTGGCAGATCCAGCTGTACATGACCACGCCGGTCTCGCCCGAACGGATCAAGGAAGATCGGGAGCTGCCGTCCAGCGACCTCAACAAGAAATTCTATGCCGACATGTCCCGCGAGGAGCTGACCCATTTGTGCGGCGGCGTGATCATCGCCGCCGATTGGGCACGCGGCAGCGCCTGGGCGCTGAGCGCCGGCCATTGCTTCGTCGACAAGAATGACGTGTTGCGCCCCGCTGGCAGCCGGCGGGTGCGGCTGGGCAACAATTATCTGCCGGAGGCCACCGAACTGAAAGTCGATCGGGTGATCGTGCACGCCGATTACCGCCGTGCCGGCGACCGGCGCCACGATATCGCGCTGATCCATCTGGTCGCCGATGATCGTACCGACCGGGCAAAGCTGGCCCATGCCATGCCGGCCACGCTGCCGGCGCCGATGCAGCGGGTGGTGCCCGGCGATGTGCTGAAGGTCACCGGCTGGGGCATGACCGGCGAGAATGAGGATGGCGCCTCCCGCGATGTCGATGGCAAGGCCCTGCGCGGTTCGCCGCTGCTGCTGGAGGCGCGACTGGATCTGGTCGCTGCCGATCGCTGCCGCAAGGTGCCAAACCTTACGCGTACCGTGTGGGATGGCGTGCTGTGCGTGGCCGGCGACACCACCGGGCAGGATAGTTGCCAGGGCGACAGCGGTGGACCGCTCACCCGCCGCGGTGTGCTGGTCGGTCTGGTCAGCGTTGGCCTGGGCTGCGGCCGGCCGGGCGTGCCGGCGCTGTACACGCGCGTCGACCGCTATCTGCCATGGATCAGCGCCATGATGGCGGCATCGACGCCGGGCATGAACGCCAAGTGCCGAGCCGTCATCCGCGGACGACGGCCGGCCTTGGATTGCCTGGCTTAGCCCTGCGGCGCGGCGGTCGTCACTTCGCCTTCGCGGTCATCATTGCCGCGATTGCCGCGATCGGTGTTGCCGTCGTCCTCACGATCGTCATTGCCGCGGTTGCCGCGATCGGTGTTGCCTTCTTCCCTGGCGCGATCGCCGCTGGGTGCCGGCGCTGCAACGGCGTCCCCCGGTGCGGCGGCATCGGCGGCAACGGCTGCAGCCGGGGCCTCGGCCTGTGCGTCCGGGGCGGCAGGGCCAACCACCTTCTTGCAACCTGTGAGCAATAGAGCGGCGGCAAATACGGCAACAGCAATGCGCATGATCAATTCCCCGGTTAAGAAGCGTTATCTTAGGTGAAACCCAGGCCAGTTAGCAATTGCGAAAATGCCGGCGCCTTGCGCAGCGGATCGACCAGCGGATCGTTGCGCAGATACACCAGCCCGGCATCGCCAGCCGCGCGCGCCCGCGCCAGCGCATCCAGCGCGCGCGCAACATCGTTCCACTGCGCCAGCACCTGCGCCTGTTGATACAGCCCGGCATCGCCATGATCGGCGACCAACTGATCGAACGCCGCTTGCGCTGCGGCGCGCTGGTCCTGGCGGTGGCGGACGATGGCGAGGCCGGTCAGGCCGACCAGGCTGTTGGTTTCGGTGGCAAATTCCGTGGCGGCGGCCGGCAGATCATTCAACCCCAGCCGCGCAAAGCCGATCAGCGCGTGCACCGCGCCCATGCGCGGATTGAGGGCAAGCGCCTTTTGCAGCGGCGGGATCGCGCCGGCAAATTCGCGCGCCGCATATTCGATTTCACCGGCCAGCCGCCATACCCGCGGATTCAGCGGATCGAGCGTGGCAGCGCGCGCATTGGCCGTGCGCGCCTCCGCAAAACGGCCCGTGCGTGCGCAGAACAGCGCAAAGCCATTCAGCACACCGGCATCGCCCTGCCCCAATTGCCCGGCACGATCATAAGGCGCGCGCGCGCCCCTGACATCCAGCCGGCCGTTGAGCAGCGCAAAGCCCAGCGCCGAATGCGCATCGGCCAGTTGCGGCGCCACGGCGATGGCGCGCGTGGCTGCCGCGACTGCATCGTCATACAGGCGGGCGCGAGCCCCGGCATCGGCATATTGGTTGCCGATCACCGCCAGCACGCGTGATCTGGCGGCGTGGGCGGCCCCATATTGCCGATCCAATCGCAGCGCCGCGTCGAACTTCGCCAATGCCGCGCGATCAGTGGCTTCGTCCGCCGCCTGGTCGAACAGATCACGGCCACGCAGGAATTCATCATAGGCGGCGACATTGGTGGTGCCGCCTATGGGCCGCGCCGCGGTGTTTGCGGCGGCACCGCCCAACTGGGCGTTCAGCGCCGTGGCCACCGCCGTGGCAATCTCGTCCTGCACGGCGAACACATCGGCGATGGACCGTTCGAACTGTTCGGTCCATTGGCTGAAGCCGCTGCGGCCATCGATCAGTTCCGCCGAAATGCGCATCGTTTCTCCGGCCCGGCGCACGCTGCCATCCAGCAGCCAGGTCACCCCCAATTGCCCGGCCATGGTGCGGGCATCTTCGGCACGGGTGCGAAACCGGTTGCTTGACGCTTGGGCGGCCACCAGCAGCTTTGGATTGCGCGCCAGTTCGGCGCGCACTTCGGCGGCCAGGCCTTCGGAGAAATAGGCCTGCTGCGGATCGTTGCTGAGATTGGCGAATGGCAGCACGGCGACACTGGCGGCCGCCGCGACCACGGGCGCGTCGCGCTGCTGCCGCCACACATAGGCCCCGACCCCGGCCACCGCGACGGCGCCCCCGCCCATCAACAGCAGGCGCCGATCGATCGGCGCGGCGGCTTTTGCCGGGGTTGGCGGCACGGCAGCGCCTTCGTGCAGGGCGGCGACCGCGCGCAGCAGGGCTTCGCTTGCCGCATCGCCGCGTCGGATGCGGGCCTGGCTGATGTCGATCACCTGAAACTGGCGAAAGCCCAATGGCGGTTCGGCACCATCCAGGCTGAGCGGCACCAGGCAGCGCCGATCGCGGCCGCTGGTGGCTTCGTCATGCACCCAGTGCGAGGCGATGCTGGTTTTCGACCACAGCACCACCACGGCGCGTGCGCTATCCAGCGCATGGGCGGTGGTGTTGGCAAAACGCTCCCCGCCTTCCAGCATGCCGTCCCACCACACGGCAAAGCCTGCGGCCTCCAGCAACTGGATCACCGGCAATGCCCGCTTGCGATCGCCGCGCGAATAGCTGACGAATACAGTGGTTGCGATGGGGGTTGCGCTGGAGGTTTCGCCCGACATGCTCGCTCTTTGGCAATGGCCTCCCTGTTCGGCCGGAGGCCAGCTTATGCGGCGCGCGGGTGATCAGCAAGGCGGAGCAGGCCGCTTCAACTGGTTTCGATTCGGCTATGGCGCTTGGTCTCTGGCATGGCGAGTGCCGCCAGCAGCGCCACGCCCGCCATGAAGGTGACATACCAGAAGAAGCCGGTTTCAACGCCGGCGCCCTTGAAGGCCAACGCCGCATATTCCGCCGAGCCGCCGAAGATGGCGACGCCCAGCGCATAGGGCATGCCCACGCCGAGCGCGCGGACATGCGCCGGGAACAACTCCGCCTTCACCACGCCCGAAATCGCCGTGTAGCAGGACAGGATGGCCAGGCAGCCGATCAGGATCGCGACGCTGCCCACCCCCGGTTGCGCGCTGCCGAGATAGGTCAGCGCCGGCACGGTGGCCAGGCTGGCCATCACGCCGAAGCCCAGCAACAGCGTGCGCCGGCCCAATATGTCAGACGCCGCGCCGAACAACGGCTGCATCGCCATGTAGGCCAGCAAGGCAATTGCAGACGTGGACGTTGCCTCCTGCTTGCTCCAGCCGGCCGAAAGCACCAGATATTTCTGCATGTAGGTGGTGAAGGTGTAAAACCACAGGCTGCCGCCAGCGGTGAGTGCCAGCACGATGAGCAGCTCACGCGGGTGCGCCATCAACCGGCGGAACAACTCGCCCTGTGATCCAGCGCGCTTGGCGTTTTCAAAGGCTTCGGTTTCGATCAGACCCTTGCGCAGCCAGAACACCAGCACCGCGCACAGCGCGCCGACGACGAACGGGATGCGCCAGCCCCAATCGCCGAGCGCCGCATCGCTGAGCACTGCCTGCAGCAGCACCAGCAGCGCCAGCGCCAGCAACTGCCCGCCGACCAGAGTCACATATTGGAAACTGGCCAGGAAGCCGCGCCACTTGGCCCCTGCCACCTCGCTCATGAAGGTCGCCGATGCGCCATATTCGCCGCCGACGGACAGACCCTGCACCAGTCGCGCCAACAGCAGGATTGCCGGCGCCAACAACCCGACCTCGTCATAGGTGGGTGCCAGCGCGATCATCAGCGACCCGAAGCACATCATCGAAACCGACAGCGTCAACGCCGATTTGCGGCCCCGGCGATCAGCCCAGACGCCCAGAAACCAGCTGCCGATCGGGCGCATCAGAAAGCCCACGGCAAAGATCGCCGCACTGTTCAGCAGCGCGGCCAGATCATCGCCCGGCGGAAAAAAGCGCGGCCCGAAATAGAGTGCGAACGCCGAATAGGCGTACCAGTCATACCATTCGACGAGATTGCCGGCCGCGCCGCCGAAAATCTGGCGCGCCTGGCTTGGTCGCCGCGCCGTTTCCCCCCCGGGCACGCGCTTGATTTACTGCGCGACCGGCACGGCCGGCAGCACCGGTGCCGGTGCGGCCGGTGCGGTCACCGGGGCCGTCTTGGCAGCGATCGTCGGATCGATCACCCGCGATTTGTTGGTGCCCGCCGCCAGCACCGCCAGCAGGATCGAGGTGATGATGAACAAGGCCGCCAGCACGGTGGTGGCGCGGGTGAGCAGATTGGCCGCGCCACGCGCCGTCATCAGACCGCCGGCTCCGCCACCACCGCCAATGCCCAAAGCCCCGCCTTCGGATCGTTGCAGCAGGATCACGCCCACCAGCCCCAACGCAATCAGGCCATGGATGACAAGCAGGAAGGTGATCACGTGTGGCGCGCTTTCGGTTCGGATTTCGGAATTGGCTGCGCCTTACATTGGTTCGGCAGCGTGTGCAATCAAGCGGCAGCCCCGGCAATCGCCAGCAGGCTTGCCGCCGTCAGGCTCGCGCCGCCGACCAGCACGCCGCCAACTTCGTCAACGCCCAGTAGTTCCCCGGCATTGGCCGGCGTCACCGATCCGCCATAGAGGATGCGCACGCCATGCCCGCCGCCCGCATAACGCTGGGCCAGGCGCGTTCGGATGAAGGCGTGCGCTGCCGCCACATCGGCCAGGGTGGGGACCATGCCGGTGCCGATCGCCCACACCGGTTCATAGGCGATGATCAGCCCCTCTGCCGCATCGGGCAGCGAGCCCGCCAATTGCGCCGCCAGCACCGTTTCCGTTTCACCGGCATCGCGCTGCGCCTGGGTTTCGCCGATGCACAGGATCACCTGCAAGCCTGCCGCCTGGCCGGCCTCTGCCTTGGCGCGCACGTCGGCATCACTCTCGCCATTGTCCCGTCGCCGCTCGCTGTGGCCGACGATCACGAACCCGGCCCCCAGGTCGGCCAGCATCGCGGCCGAGACACAGCCGGTATGGGCGCCTTTCACCTTGGCGTGGCAATCCTGCCCGCCGATCAGCACCGCGCCAGCCGAAACGATCACCGCCCGATCGATCAACGTGAACGGCGGCGCGATCCAAAGCCGGCCGCCAGACGCCGCCCCGGCCATCTGCGAAATCTCGGCGATATCTTCGCCGATGCCGTTCATTTTCCAGTTGCCAACAATGAGGGCAGCCATGGGCAGATCGCTCTTCAGAATAGGGGTTGCGGAGGGGTTTGCGGATGCGGCGCTTGTGGCAAGCGGAAGGCGCCGTTACAAGCGGCGCGTTCACCGTCTGACGGGTAATCGATGATCAGTTTTTTCCGCCGTTATCTTTCCAGCTGGCCTGTGCTGATCCTGTTCGGCATCATCCTGGTGGCCTTTGCCGTCACCGGCGTCGGCGATCCCTATGGCGGCAGCGCGCCAGCGGGATCGGTGGCCAAGGTCGGCAATCGCACCATCACCGAGCCTGATCTGATGCAAGCCATCGATCGCACCGTGCGCGAAGTGCGCAGCCGCGACCCGGCCATGACCCAGGCCGAAGCTGCGCGCCAGGGCGTGGTGGAACTGATGGCCACCCAGTTGATCGGTCAGACAGCGATGGAGGAATTGGGCGATCGGGCCGGGCTCGGCGCATCTGACGAAGCCGTCGATGTGGCGATTGCCGGCATCCCCGCCTTCCAGTCTGGCGGCAAGTTCGACCAGGCCACCTATGATCGCCTCATTGCCGCCCAGGGCCTGACCGACAAGCGGCTGCGCCAATCGTTGAGCGGCGACCTGACGCGTGAACAATTGATCAAGCCGACCACCTCGGCGCTGGCGGTGCCCGATGGCGTGGCCGAACTTTATGCCCGCCTGCTGGTCGATCGCCACGAAGGCGCCGTCGTGCTGGTGCCCGCCCAGCCCGCCGGCACGCCGACGGCGGCGGAGGCCGAACGCTGGTTCAAGGCCAATGCCGCGCGCTTCACCATCCCGCAGCGCCGCGGCTTTCGCTATGCCTTCGTTGATCGCGCCCGGATCGCAGCCGGCGTGACCGTCACTGAAAAGGCCATCGCCGACGCCTTTGCCAAGGATCCGGCCAAATATGGCGGCGCTGCTACCCGTGCGCTCGAACAAGTGGTGGTGCCGGACGAAGCCAAGGCCAAGGCCTTGGCAGCCGCCGCCGCCAAGCAGGGCTTCGCCGCCGCAGCACAAAGCATCGCCGGCTTTGGCGCCGGCGATATCGCGCTGGGCAGCCAGACGCAGGCTGGTTTCGCCCGCGCCACCAGCGCGGATGTGGCAAAGGCGGCGTTTGCGCTGCCGACCGGCGGCATCAGTGCCCCGATCAAATCGCCGCTGGGCTGGCATGTCGTGCGCGTCGCCAGCATCGGCGGCGCCGGCAAGACCCTGGCGCAGGCCCGCCCGCAGATCGAAGCCGAGTTGCGCGACCGCGCACTGGAAGACGCGGTTGCCGATGTCGTCGCCCGCATCGAGGATGGTGTGGAAGCCGGCAAGAGCTTTGCCGACATCGCCGCCGAAACCGCGCTGACCATCGCCGTGCAGACTCCGGTGACCGATCGTGGCCTGGGCGAAGGCAAACTGCCGCTGACCGGTGAAGTCGCCACCATTGCGGCGCGGTCTTTCAAGCATGAGCCGGCCGACGGCCCGGTTGTGGAGGATATCGGCGGCGGCAAGCTGGTGGTGATCGAAACCACGACCGTGCTGCCCGCCGCACCGCCGCCGTTCAAGCAGGTGATGCTGCTGGCCATGGCCGGTGCCGCGCAGGACAAGGCGATGAAAGCCGCCCGCGCCAAGGCCGAAGTGGTGGTGGCCGCGGTCAAGAAGGGGGCGGTGTTTGCCAAGGCGGTCGCCGATGCCGGGTTCCAGTCACCGCGTCCCCTGAATGGCCGCCGCATCGATCTGGTCGGCCAGCAGCAAGTGCCCGCTGCGGCCCGCGCCTTCCTGAACGGTGCGCCCGGCACCACGCAATTGCTGGCCGTGCCCGGCGGTTGGGCACTGGTGCATGTCGACCGCGTCATCCCGGGCAATCCGCGCGCCGAAGCCGGCCTGATCGAGGCAAGCCGGCGCGAAGTGGGCAGCGCCCTGCCCGCCGAAATGGCCGAGGCGCTGGCCAACGCCAGCGCTGCGGCGGTGGGCGTCAACCGCAACGAAGCCACATTGCGCACCATCCGTCAGCGCCTGTCGGGCGACGGCGCGCAGTAATCGGCAGTCAGCAGCGTGGATCATCCCAACCGGCGCATTTCGCCCGATCGCGCCGCCGCCGCGGCAGCAATTGCTGACGGCCGGCCGCAACTGATCTGGACCCGCATCGTCGCCGACACCGAAACCCCGGTTTCGGCCATGCTGAAGCTCGGCGGCGAGGGCTCCGGCGCTTTCCTGCTCGAATCGGTCGAAGGCGGCCAGGTGCGCGGGCGCCATAGCTTGCTCGGCCTTGATCCCGATCTGGTGTGGCGCGCCCGCGGCAACACATCGGAAATCAACCGAAGCTGGCAGACGGATCGCGGCGCATTCGAACCCGTGGCCGGGGATACGCTGGCGGCGCTGCGCAGCCTGGTCGCCGAGGCGCGCGCCGATGTGCCGCCAGAGCTGCCGGCGGCGCTGGCCTGCCTGGTCGGCTATATGGGCTATGAAACCATCCGGCTGGTTGAACCCAGTGTGCCGTCGGCCGGCGAATCGCCCTTGGACCTGCCCGACATGGTGTTCGTGCGGCCAACGCTGTTGCTGGTGTTCGATCGGTTGAAGGACGAATTGTTCATCGTCGCGCCGGTTTTCGCCGCCGATGATCCGGATGCGGCCTACACCCAGGCGGCCGATCGCCTTCAGGAGGCCGAGCGCAAGCTGGCGCAGGCGCTGCCCATGCAGCCGCGCCCGCCGGCATCCCTGCCCGATGCGCCGCCGCATCACCACACCAGTCGCGCGCAATTTGCCGACATGGTCACGCGCGCCCGCGACTATATCCTGGCCGGCGATATTTTTCAGGTCGTGCTGTCGCAGCGTTTTTCGGTGGATTTCCCGCTGCCGGCCTTCGATCTGTATCGGGCGCTGCGACGCATCAACCCGTCGCCTTTCCTCTATTTCCTCGATCTGCCGGGCTTTGCGCTGGTTGGCTCTTCGCCCGAAATCCTGGTGCGTGCCCGTGATGGCGATGTGACGATCCGGCCGATCGCCGGCACCCGCCCGCGCGGGCGCGACGCCGCCGAAGACGCCGCCAACCGCGACAGCCTGCTCGCTGACCCGAAGGAACTGGCCGAACATCTGATGCTGCTCGATCTGGGCCGGCACGATACGGCACGGGTGTCGGTGCCCGGCACGGTGAAAGTGACCGACAAGTTCTTCGTCGAATTCTACAGCCATGTCATGCACATCGTGTCGAACGTGCAGGGGCGGCTGGCAGACGGCATTGATGCGGTGGCGGCACTGTTGGCGGGCTTCCCGGCCGGCACCGTATCGGGTGCCCCCAAGGTGCGCGCCATGCAGATCATCGCCGAACTGGAAGGCGTCGGCCGCGGCGCCTATGCCGGCGGGGTGGGTTATTTCAGCCCGAATGGCAATATGGACAGCTGCATCGTGCTGCGCACCGCGGTGGTGAAGGATGGCGTGATGCACGTGCAAGCCGGTGCCGGCATCGTGGCGGACAGCATCGCCGAATATGAACAGCGCGAATGCGAAGCCAAGGCCGGCGCGCTGATCGCCGCAGCGCGCGAAGCCATCGCGGCGGCGGGCAGCGCCGGGTTCGGCCAGTAACAGGAGCATCGCACATGGCACGCGCAATATGGAATGGCCGGATCATTGCCGACACGCCCGACACCGTGGTCGTGGAGGGCAATCATTATTTCCCCGCTGACGCGGTCGATCCGGCGCTGCTGACGCCCAGCACCACCACCAGCGTGTGCGGCTGGAAAGGCACCGCCAATTATCACAGCCTGGTGGTGGACGGTGTGCAAAACCGCGACGCAGTCTGGTATTATGCCGATCCCAAGCCGCAAGCCGCCAACATCAAGGGCCGGCTGGCGTTCTGGAAGGGCGTGAAGGTTACGGCCTAAAGCCTTTCGAACTTGCGCACACCCGGCACGTTGGCGAAATCGACATCCTGGGTCCAAACCTCAGCATCATATTCTCGTGCCGTGGCCAAAATCATGGCATCTGCCATGGCCAATCGGTGCTCCGCCGCCACCAGGGCGGCGCGACTGGCCAGATTGCCGTCAAGCGGTACCAACAGCATCCGCTCCATGCGTTCCCGCGCATGCCGTGCGATGGTCGTCTTGCCACGCACCAACAGCCATCTGGTCACTTCATAAACCACCACGCCGGGCACAATCACCTGGCTGTCTTCGGCAAACACGCCCGAGAAACGTTCGGATCCCAGATCATCCAGCAGCCAGCTTATCCAGATATTGCTGTCTGGAACGATCGGAGACATCAATGGACATCCTTGTCCAGGTCGCTTCGATCCCGCACGAAATCATTCTCCATGCCAGCGCAAATCCCACGCAGATCAGCCAGAGACAGTTGCGATACGAAGGTCAACTGGCCATCCCAAACCATCGCGGTCAGCTTTTGTCCCGGCTTGATAGACAGGCGGTTGCGGATCTCCTTGGGAATGACAATCTGGAATTTGGGCGAAACGGTCACGGTATTCATCATACGGTTTCCTTATCGATGATCCCTTTGTAGCACGAACGGCGGATGACACTCAAGCAGATGACGCCGGCGCAGCAACACGCTAAACCCCTCGCCATGACCATCCTCGTCATCGACAATTACGACAGCTTCACCTTCAATCTCGTGCACTATCTGGCCGAGCTTGGGGCCGACACACGGGTGGTGCGCAACGATGCGATCACCACCCAGGATGCCATGGCGATGCGTGCCAACGCGATCCTGCTCTCCCCCGGTCCCTGCACGCCCAGCGAGGCCGGCATCTGCCTGGCGTTGATCGCGGCTGCCGCCGAAACCCGCACGCCGTTGCTGGGCGTGTGCCTTGGCCATCAGGCGATCGGCCAGGCGTTTGGCGGCATTGTGGAGCGCGCGCCGCAGGTGATGCACGGCAAGGTCAGCACGATCAGCCACACGGGCACCGGCGTGTTCAGCGATGTCCCCAACCCGTTCGAGGCCACCCGCTATCACAGCCTGACCGTGCGCGAAGCCGGCCTGCCCGCCGAACTGGTGGTCAATGCCCACAGCCCCGATGGCCTGATCATGGGCATGCACCACCGCGAGCTGCCACTGCACGGCGTGCAATTCCACCCCGAAAGCATCGCCACCCAGCATGGCCACAGATTGCTCGCCAATTTCATGGCGCTGGCTGGTCTGTCGCCCGATTTCTCCATCGCGGCATGAGCCGGCTGCCCGACCCGATCAGCCCGCTCGACAGGCAAGCGGCGGCCGATGCCTTTGCCGCGATTTTTGACGGCAAGGTGGAGGATGCGGCGCTGGCGGCGTTCCTGACCACGCTGGCCGACCGCGGCGAAACAGCCGGCGAAGTCGTCGCCGCCGCCACCGCGCTGCGGATGCGCGCCATCCAGCCGTTCACCGCGCCCGCCGCCCTGGATGTGTGCGGCACCGGCGGCGATGGCATGCACAGCCTCAACATCTCCACCGCCGTGGCGCTGGTGGTGGCGGCCTGCGGCGTCAAGCTCGCCAAGCACGGCAATCGCGCCGCTTCCTCCACCAGCGGCGCCGCCGATGTGCTGATGATGCTGGGCGTGCCGGAATTGCCGATGGACCGGCTGGGGCCGTGCCTCGATACGGTCGGCATCACCTTTCTGCACGCGGCGCGGCACCACCCCGCGATGGCGCGGGTCGCTCCGGTGCGCCGCGCGCTTGGCCGGCGCACGATCTTCAACCTGCTGGGGCCGCTGTGCAATCCGGCCGGCGTCGAACAACAATTGCTCGGCGTGTTTGCGCCGGCACCGGTACCGTTGATGGCACAGGCCTTGCAGGCGCTGGGTAGCCGCGCCGCGCTGGTGGTGCACGGCCAGGGCTTTGACGAGGTGGCGATTTCCGGCGAGACGACCGCGATGGCGCTGGCCGATGGCGCGCTCACACCGCACACGCTCACCCCGGAAACTGCCAGCCTGCCGCGCCATCCGAACGAGGCACTGAAGGGTGGCAGCCCCGAATATAACGCGCAGCGCCTGCGGGCCTTGCTGAACGGCCAACACGACGCCTATCGCGACATGGTGATCCTCAACGCGGCTGCCGCATTGACCGTGGCCCGCCCCGCCCTGACCCTGCCACTGGCCGCCGCACACGCCGCCACCGCCATCGACAGCGGCGCCGCGGCTGACACCCTCGCCCGCTGGATTGCGTTCCGATGACCGACACACTTTCAACCATCGTCGCCCACAAGCGCGACCTCTATGCCGTCCGCAAGACGCAGCGCAGCCTGGCCGATGTGGAGGCGCAGGCCCGCGCCGCCGAATCCCCACGCGGGTTCATCGCCGCGCTGCACGCCGCCCACGCCGACGGCCGCCATGCCCTGATCGCCGAGTGCAAGAAGGCCAGCCCCTCCAAGGGCCTGATCCGCGCCGATTTCGATCCCGCTGCGCTCGCTCGCGCTTACCAGGCCGGCGGCGCCGCCTGCCTGTCGGTGCTCACCGAAGAGCGCTGGTTTCTGGGCAGCGATGAATATCTGGTGCAGGCCCGCGCCGCCTGCACGCTGCCGGTGATCCGCAAGGATTTTATCGTCGATCCCTGGGCCGTGGTGGAGGCCCGCGCGCTCGGCGCCGATGCGATCCTGCTGATCATGGCTGCGCTGTCCGACGCGCAGGCCGCCGAACTGGAAACAGTGGCGCTTGATTGGGGCATGGACGTGTTGATCGAAGTCCATGATGCCGCCGAACGGGACCGCGCGCTGCGGCTGAAAACGCCGCTGCTTGGCATCAACAACCGCAATCTGAAGACGCTGGCCGTCGATCTGGCCACCAGCTTCGAACTGGCCGATACCCAAGGCAAAACACTGGTCGCCGAATCCGGCCTGTCCGGCCATGAAGATCTGGCGGCGCTCGGCCAGGTCGGCATCCGCACCTTCCTGGTCGGCGAAAGCCTGATGCGGCAGGATGATGTGACAGCCGCCACCCGTGCCCTGCTCGGCCTCGCCGCATGAGCAGGCTCACGCATCTCGATGACAGCGGCGCCGCACGCATGGTCGATATTAGCGCCAAGCCGGCCACCCGCCGCGAAGCCACTGCCGAAGGCTATATCCATGTCGCCGCGCCGGCCCTCGCCGCCATCGCCGCGCAAGCCGTGAAGAAAGGCGATGTGCTGGCCACCGCGCGCATCGCCGGCATCATGGCCGCCAAGCGCACCGCCGATCTGATCCCGCTGTGCCATCCGCTGCCCATCGATGCGGTGAGCGTCGATCTGGTACTGGACGCCACCGGCATCCGCGCCACGGCAACGGTGGCGACCACCCACGGCACCGGCGTGGAGATGGAGGCACTCACCGCGGTCTCCGCCGCGCTGTTGACAGTATACGACATGGCCAAGGCGCTGGACCGGACCATGCGCATCGACGGCATCCGCCTGCTGAAGAAGTCCGGCGGGCGATCGGGCGATTTTCTGGCCGGCGATTTAGTCGCCGAATGACCGGTCTGCTGCCCTACCAGGCGGCGCTTGATCGGCTGCTGGCCGGTGCCGAACCGCTGCCAGCCGAAACCCTCGCGCTGGCTGACTGCGCCGGGCGGGTGCTGGCGCTGGATATGGCCGCCCGCCTCACCCAGCCGCCGTTCGCAGCGGCCGCCATGGACGGCTATGCGATCCGCTGGGCGGATTTGCGCGCGTCCTGGCAGGTGATCGGGGAAAGTGCCGCTGGCCATGGCTGGACCGGCACGCTGGCGCCGGGCGAGGCCGTGCGCATCTTCACCGGCGCGCCCGTGCCGGCCGGCGCCGATACGATCGTCGTGCAGGAAGAGGTCGCGCGTGATGGCAGCGGCGCGCGCCTGAGTGGCGAAGGCCCGCCGCACAAGGGCGCCCATATCCGCATGGCTGGCCAGGATTTCGCCGCGGGCGACGCGCTGATCGCCGCCGGCACGCGGCTGGCGCCGCCACACCTGGGGCTGGCTGCCGCCGCCGGGCACGGCGCGCTGCCGGTGGTGCGGCGTCCGCGGGTCACGCTGATCGCCACCGGCGACGAACTGGTGCGGCCGGGCACCGCGCCGGGACCGGGGCAGATCGTCTCCAGCGTGCCGGCGATGCTCACCGCCCTGCTGCGCAGCGCCGGCGCCGACGTGCATGATCCCGGCCTGGTGCGCGATGATCGCGCTGCGCTGGCCGCAGCCATCACCCATGCGGATGCCGATCTGATCCTCACCATCGGCGGCGCCTCGGTGGGTGATCATGATCTGGTGGTGCCGGTATTGCGCGATCTGGGCGCGGAGATCGATTTCTGGAAGGTCGCCATTCGGCCCGGCAAGCCGTTGCTGGCCGGCATGCTGGCGGGCGCCAAAACCTCGCGTCGCGTGCTCGGCTTGCCTGGCAATCCGGTGTCGGCCTTTGTAACATCGTTGCTGTTTGCCGTACCACTGATCGCGCGCCTGGCTGGCCGCCGTCACGCCTTGCCGATCGAGATGCTGCCACTGGCCGCAGCCCTCGGCGCCAACGGTGGTCGCCGCGATCATTTGCGCGCCCAGCGCACCCCGGCCGGCGCCGAAGCCTTCGCCGCGCAAGACAGCGCGATGCTGTCCCGCCTCGCCGCGGCCGATCTGTTGATCATCCGCGAACCGCACGCGCCGGCAGCGGCGGCGGGCGAATTGGTGACCTGTATCGCGCTTGACATGTTCCAATCTGTTTTCTAGATGTTCTGTCCATGTTCCGCTTTGACGGCATGGAGGGGACGCGGCGATGCTCACCAGAAAACAACAGGAATTGCTCGTCTTCATCGATGAGCGGCTGAAATCCGACGGCGTGTCGCCTTCCTTCGAGGAAATGAAGGAGGCGCTCAGCCTGAAGTCCAAATCCGGCGTGCACCGCCTGATCAACGCGCTGGAAGAACGCGCCTTCATCCGCCGCCTGCCCAATCGCGCCCGCGCCTTGGAAGTGCTGCGCCTGCCGGATGCCTTGGCCACCGCCAAACCGGCGCTCAGCCTGGTGGCGAGCCAGCCCCAACATGAACGGCGTCCGGTGCCGCAGGCGATGCTGGCAGCCAACGATACGGTGGTGGTGCCGCTGCACGGCCGCATCGCTGCCGGCCTGCCGATCGAGGCGCTGGAAAGCGACCAGTCGCTCTCCGTTCCCGCCGCGCTGCTCGGCCCCGGCGATCATTATGCGCTGGAAGTGTCCGGCGATTCGATGGTGGAAGCCGGCATCCATGATGGTGATTACGCGCTGATCCGCCGCTGCGAGGATGCTCGCGATGGCGATATCGTCGTGGCGCTGATCGACAATGAGGAAGCCACGCTGAAATATCTGCGCCGCGACAAGGGCCTGATCCGCCTCGATCCGGCCAACAGCGCCTTCCAGCCCCAGCATTACCGCCCCGAACAGGTCCGCATCCAGGGCAAGCTGGCGGGATTGCTGCGTCGCTATCACTGATTGGTGGCCGTCCCTCCAATTGAGCATCAGTCATGCTGGCGCAGGCCAGCATCCACTGTTGTTCAGCTGCCCGTTACCAGGTCGTAGTTCCCATCGGCAAAGTGGATGCTGGCCTGCGCCAGCATGGCTGATTTCTTTTGAACGACCAGGTCAGCAATCACACCGCCAACCGATAAACCCGCGCCGCCGTTCCGCTGAACAGCGCAGTCTTCTCATCCGCGCTCGCCCCGGCGGCGACCAGCTTGAACGCGTTCCATAGCGTTGCGTAATCGCAGGTGCCGCGATCGACCGGGAAATTGCTTTCGAACATGCATCGCTGCGCGCCGAACGCGCTGATCGCGGAGTCGATCCACGGCCGCCATTCGTCGGCCAATTGCGCTGCCGTCGCCATCGGATCAGCCATGAAGCTGGCAAAGCCGCCGAATGGCATTGCCAGCCCGCCCAGCTTGATCGCCACATTCGGGCAGGCCGCCAGGTCCGCGATTCCACGCGCCCATTCGGCGAAGTTCGCATCGCGCTTGCCCGCATGCGATGCCACGCCCAGCGGCGTCGCCAGATGGTCACAGATGATCGTCAGGTCCGGGACCGCCCGCGCCATCGCCACCAGTTCCGGCAATTGCGGTGCCAGCAACCAGCAATCATAGCTCAGGCCATGGCGCGCCAAGGTCCGCAGCCCGTCCCGAAAGCGCACGTCGGCCAGCAGCCCCGGCGGATTGCGCTGCAAGATGCCGAGCACGTCCGGGTCCGGATCATGCGCCGGCGAATGGCGGATGCCGCGAAACCGCGCCGGGCTGGCCGCCAGATGCGCGTCCAGCACCTGGGCCACCCCCTCGCCCAGCAGCAGATCGGCATGGCCGACGATGCCTGCACAGGCCCGCGCCGGACCGTACAGCCCGCTCGCCGCCATCGCGGCCACACCGTTGACGAATTCGGTTTCCCCCACCGGGCGCAGCGCCGCCGGCCCCTCCGCGCGGTAGAACGCCCCGCATTCCAGAAACACCGTCGCCACGACATTGTGGCCGCTGCCCATGTCGGCCAGCAATTGATCGAGCAGATAGAGCGGGCTGAGCGCGATCGCCTGCACGAAGGGGTGGGCATCGGCGCCAGCCGGCGGAAGGCTGCGCCGGTCCCACAAATGATGGTGCGGATCGATGATCGGCAGTTGCGGATCGATGATGTCGGCCATGGCGCGCCCCTTCACTGTTATGCGGCATCATGACGGCAAATGCCGGAACCGCGACTGGCGCATTTGCGGGCTGTCGGCTCGGACCTGCCACGGCCGGTCCCCCACGGCATCGCGCGCCGTCGCCACTGTCCCGCCCACCAGACGGATTGCCACGGCTCCTGTGACGCCCAGCCGCGCGCGATCGAGCAGCAACCAGCGCGGCCTGCACCACCCCGGCAACCGGCGATCCGACACCACGATATCGGCCGCCGCGCACGCTGGCGCCATGGTGGCACGCGGGATCAGCGCCGTGCTGGCGGTGGCCAGCACGCGCCAGCGCCGACCATCACGCAGCACTTCGAGCACACAGGCATCGGGCGAACAGCGCGCGAGGCCGGTGTGGCCCAGCCAAAGTGCATCGTCCGAATCAGCGCCGATGCTCTCGCTCCACACACCGATCAGATAATCGCCGACCCGTTCCCGGCTGTGCCCCAAACGGCCATCCGCCAGCCGCAAGCCCAAGTGGCGGCCATCGCCGCTGACCAGCAGATCGGGCAGCGGCGCCTGGATCGCGATCAGCATCGCGGCCAGCATCGGCACCACACCCCACCAGCGCACACCGGTTTGCCACAATGCCAGCCAAAGGCCGCCGGCCGCTCCCAAAGCAAAGGCCGGTGCCGGCACCACGGCGGTGAGCACTGCGCCCGGCAAGGCCGCGACCTGATCGGCCAGATCGATCAGCATCTGCATCGCCCAGCCGGCAATCGGCCACAACAGGCCGGTGCCCAGCGCCTCGCCAAGCAGCGCCAGCATCAGCATCGGCAGCACGACAAAACTGGTGAACGGGATCGCGATCAGATTGGCGCCGATGCCATAAAGCCCGCCACGGCCGAAATGATACAACCCGATGCCCGACAGTGCGACCTCTGCCACCAGCCCGCTGGCCAACAACGCCGCCGCGCCGCGCGCCAGCGACTGCCACCAGCTTTCATCATCGCGTGGCTGCGCCAGCCAGCGGCCCAGCCGGCTTTCATACAATGCGACAATGCCGATCACTGCGGCAAAGCTCAGTTGAAAACTCGCGCCAAGCAACACTTCGGGCCGCACCAGCAAGATGGCCAGCGCTGCCGCGCCAAGCAGCCGCAACGAAATCGCCTGCCGGCCCAGCATCATGCCCAGCACCACGATAGCGGCAGCAATCGCCGCGCGCACCGTGGGCACCTGCGCGCCGGCCAGCAGCGTATAGGCCGCGCCAGCCAGCGCCCCCAGCCCAAGGGCAATGGTCGGCACCGGCACGCGCAGCGCCAGCCAGGGCCACAGCGCCAGCCCCAGCCGCGCCAGCCAGGCGATGCCGCCCACCACCACCGCAATATGCAGGCCCGAAATCGACATCAGGTGCGCCAGCCCCGAATCACGCATCGCCTGGGTGGCTGGTTCCGGGATGGCGCGCTGTTGCCCGGTCACGAACGCTGCCGCCAACGCGCCAGCTTCGCCCGGCACCCGCGCGGTGATCAACGCCTGCAACCGCGCCCGCGCCTGATCCAGCCACAGGCGCGGGCCTGGCGGTGGTGGCGCCAGCACGGCCACCGGCCCCATCACAACACCGGTCGCGCCAATGGCATCAAACCACGCCCGTCGCGCCAGATCGAGCCCGCCGGGCACAGCCGCGCCGGCCGGCGGCGACAATAGGGCGCGCAGCCGCACAAGCGCACCCACCGGCACCGGCGGGGCTTCGCCACGGAGAGTCAGCCGGGCGCGGCTGATGCCGCCGGGCAAGGCACGGGCCGCCAGCACCAGTCGCTGGCCACCGCCCGCAACAGGCTCCACGCCAACCACGCGCGCATCGAAGGTCGCCACGATGCGATCGGCCAGCACGGCATGCGTGTTGCCGGCCACTCGGACCTCCACCGCCGCCATGCCGGCCAGCGCAAAGCCTGCGGCCAGCGCCAGCGGCCGTTGCCCGGCCAAGCCGCCACCGGCCGTCAGGGCCAGCAGCACCAGCGCTGCCGCCGCGCGCCACGGTGCCCACGGCAGTACGAACCACAGCAATATGCCCACGGCCAACGCCACCGGCAGCCACAGCGCCAGCCGGTCGCGTTCAGCGCTCAGCCAGTCGCGCCAGGCGGCCTGCACCTGCGCTGCGATTTGTGCGGACTGTGCCCTTCTGCTAACCACCCGCTCGTTCCGAAGGCCCCTCCCGGCCCAAAGCATGTTTGACCCCTGAGCCTACAGATTGGACGAAACGCGCATGAGCGCAAGCAAGGACGAAGTCGGCAAAGTCGTGACCCGGTTCGCGCCGTCGCCAACCGGCTTCCTGCACATCGGCGGCGCCCGCACCGCCCTGTTCAACTGGCTGTTTGCACGCCATCACGGCGGGCAGTTCCAGCTGCGCATCGAGGATACCGATCGCGCCCGCTCCACCGAGCCGGCGATCGCGGCGATCCTGGACGGCATGGCCTGGCTGAACCTGAACCATGATGGCGAAATCGTCTATCAGTTCAGCCGGGCAGCCCGCCACGCCGAGGTCGCGAACCAGTTGCTGGCCCAGGGCTGCGCCTATCGCTGCTATGCCACCCCGGCCGAACTGGAAGCGCTGCGCGAGGCCCAGCGCGCCGCCAAACAGCCGATGCGCTATGACGGCCGCTGGCGGGATCGCAACGATTTCCCCAATGAACAGCCCTATGTGATCCGTCTGAAGGCACCGCGCGAAGGCGCCGTCACGATCAGAGATCGCGTGCAGGGCGACGTGACCGTGAACAATGCCGAGCTCGATGATTTCGTGCTGCTGCGTTCCGATGGCACCCCCACCTATATGCTGGCCGTGGTGGTGGATGATCACGACATGGGCGTGACGCACGTGATCCGCGGTGATGATCATCTCAACAACGCCTTCCGGCAACTGGCACTGATCCGCGCGCTGGAATGGGCGGAGCCGATCTATGCCCATATCCCGCTGATCCACGGCACCGATGGCGCCAAACTCTCCAAGCGCCACGGCGCGCTGGGAGTGGATGCCTATCGCGACGAGTTGGGCATGCTGCCCGAAGCGGTGGAGAATTATCTGCTGCGGCTGGGTTGGGGCCACGGCGATGCCGAAACCATCAGCCGCGAACAGGCGACAGCGTGGTTCGATCTGGCCGGAGTCGGCCGATCGCCATCGCGTTTCGATCTGAAGAAGCTGGAAAATCTGAACGGGCACTATCTGCGCGCCGCCGATGATGCCCGTCTGGTTGCGTTGATCACTCCGCGCGTTGCTGCGGCATTGAGTCGCGATCTCGGCGATGTCGATACGGCGTTGCTGCAACGCACCATGCCTGAGCTGAAGAAGCGCGCCAGCAACCTCAATGATTTGGCAGCTACAAGCCTTTTCTATCTTCGCACCCGCCCAATTCCCATGGACGAAAGCGCTGCCAAGCTGCTAGCCTCTGCGACGCCAGGGCTGCTTGACCGCGCCCGGGCTCGATTCGCCGCCCAGTCGGACTGGACGGCGGCCGCGCTGGAACAGACGGCCCGGACGTTGGCGGAAAGCGAAGGGCTGAAGCTCGGCCAGGTCGCGCAACCGCTGCGCGCGGCCGTGACCGGATCGGCCCAGTCACCTGGCCTGTTCGAGGTCCTGGAGGTTCTGGGCCAGGACGAAGTGCTGGGGCGGATCGAAGACGCGCTGCAAACAAAGGGGAGCACGGGATGAGCACGGCCAATATCAGCATCGAAGGCATCAGCGGCGATTATCCCGTCCATAGCGGCAGTGTCGGTCCGGAAGTGATCGATATCCGCAAGCTTTATGCCAACACCGGCCGCTTCACCTATGATCCCGGCTTCACCAGCACGGCCAGCTGCGAATCCAAGATCACTTATATCGATGGCGATGAAGGCGTGCTGCTCTATCGCGGCTACCCGATCGAGCAACTCGCCGAGCAGTCCAGCTTCCTGGAGGTGGCGCATCTGCTGCTGAACGGCGATCTGCCCAATGCCGCAGAAAATGTGGAGTTCACGCGGAACATCACCCGCCACACGATGATCCACGAACAGCTCGCCACCTTCTATCGCGGCTTCAGGCGCGATGCGCACCCGATGGCGATCATGTGCGGCATCGTCGGCGCGATGGCAGCTTTCTATCACGACAGCACCGACATCCACGATCCGCAGCAGCGCGTGATCGCATCGCATCGGATCATCGCCAAGATGCCGACGCTGGCCGCGATGGCCTATAAATATTCTGTCGGGCAGCCCTTCCTCTATCCCGACAACAGCCTGTCTTTCCCCGGCAATTTCCTGCGCATGACGTTCGGCGTGCCGGCCGAGCCCTATGTGATCGATCCGGTGATCGAGGATGCGATGGAAAAGCTGCTGATCCTGCAGGCCGATCATGAACAGAATGCCTCCACCTCCACGGTGCGCCTGGCCGGTTCATCGGGCGCCAACCCGTTCGCCTGCATTTCGGCCGGCATCGCCTGCCTGTGGGGCCCGGCACACGGCGGCGCCAACGAAGCCGCGCTGAACATGCTGCGTGAAATCGGCCGGCCGGAACGCATTCCGGAATTCATCGCCCGCGCCAAGAACAAGGATGATCCGTTCCGCCTGATGGGCTTCGGCCACCGCGTGTACAAGAATTACGATCCGCGCGCCAAGGTGATGGCCAAGGTTGCCAAGAATGTGCTGGACCGGATGGGCATCAACGATCCGATCTTCGATGTTGCCCGCGAACTCGAACAGATTGCCCTGAACGACCCGTATTTCATCGACAAGAAACTGTATCCCAACGTCGATTTCTACTCCGGCGTCGTCATGTCGGCGATCGGCTTCCCCACCTCCATGTTCACCGTGCTGTTCGCCATTTCGCGTGCGGTCGGCTGGATCGCGCAGTGGACAGAAATGATGGAAGATCCGGAACAGAAAATCGGCCGTCCGCGCCAGCTTTACACCGGTCATAGCCGCCGGGAATATGTGCCGTTGTCGGCCCGCGGTTGAGCCATTTGCCGTATCTTTGCGCATGAAGGCCTGGAAAGGGGTCGCCGGGTTGAACGGCGGCCCCTTTTCCTGTTTGGATAAGCCCGATGGACGAACTGTTCACTCCTGTGCCGCCGCGCCGCTGGCCGTGGATCATCGCGATTCTGGCCAGCCTGGTGTGGGCGGCCGGCATCGGCCTGGGCTGGGCGGTGTACGCCGGGCAGATCGTGATCGATCCCGCCGCAATGCCGCTGGTCATCGCCGGCCTGGCGCTGCTCGCCCCGCTGGCGGTGATCTGGCTGGCCATGCTGCACCTGCGGGATGCCGGCGCCATCGCGGCCATGCGCGCCGAAGCCGCTGAAACCCGCAGCCGCCTCGCCGCCATCGCAGTCGAGCGCAGCGGCGAAGCCCTCGCCCGGCTGGAGACGCAGCTCGATACCGCCGCCAACCGCCTCGCCGGCCTGGCCCGGCCGATTGCCGGCCACAGCAGCGCCATCGATACGGCTGCCGCCACCCTGGACGGGGTGAACGCCCGCCTGGCCACCACCATCGCCGCCGCAGTTGCCGCCAGCGGCGATGTCGCCGGCGCCGTGCCCGCCGCCACCGCGCAAGGCGAAGCGCTGATCGATCTGCTCACCCGTGCCGACAATCAGTTGCGCGCCCAGTTGGCCGAAACCGAAACCATGCTCGCCAGCCTCTACACCCGCGCCAGCGAAGCCGAGGCCGAAGCCCGCGCCGCGGCGGAGGCGAGCCGCAGCGGGCTGGAGGCCATGGCCGCCGCCGCCGCCCGCGCCCAGGCCGCAGTGGCCGCGCCGCTCGCCGATCTGAACAGCGCAATCGACAGCGCCTTCACCCGCACCACCGGCGCCGTCGATACCACCCGCGATGCCGTGCATGTGCAAACCACTGCCCTGCTCACCAGCCTGGATCAGGCCCGCACCACGCTGGAACATATCGGCGGGGAAGCCGCGCATGCGCTCGATGATCGATTGGCGCAGTTGCAGGCACTGGCAGAGCGAGTCGCCGGGGAAATCGCCGCCGCCGGGCAGAATGCGTCCGCGCTGGTCGGCGATCTCGGCAGCCGCGTCGAAGCGCTCGAGCAGCGGCTGGGTGCCGCGATCGCCAGCAACAGCGCCGCGCTGGGCACGCTGGATGCACAGTTGCTCAACGCCACGGCCAGCGCCGATGCGCTCGGCAACCCGATCAACAACGCCACCGCCGCGCTCGCCACCGTGCAGGCGCAGCTGGAGGCGCTGGGCGCCGAGGCCGGGCAGACGCTGGCGCTGGTCGACGAGCGCCTGCCGGCCAGCGCGCCGATGCTGGCCGCGCTGGGTGAGCGGCTGGCGGCGTTGACGGCGCAAGCCCTGGCCCTGGCCGCGCCGGTGGCGGCCAGCGGCAACAGCATCACCGCCGCCACCGATCGCCTGGCCCTGGCGCGCGAGATGCTCGCCGCCAGCAGCGCCGAGCTGACCGACGCCATCGCCGCCGCGCAGGACAGCCTGCGCGACATGGAATCGAGCACCAGCCGCCTCTCGCTCACCGCTTCGGGCGAGCTGATCGAGACGTTCGGCCGGGTGCGCGACGTGGCGCAGGCCGCCGCCGGGGCGATGCGCACTGCGCTGAACGGCGTGGTGCAGGAGGCCGAACAGGCGCTGGACCGTGTCGCCACCGAGAAGGCCGAAACCGCCTTCGCCGCGCCGATCCGGCTGCGCATCGACGAACTGGTGAGCGCGCAAGGCCGCGCCGGCGATGCCGCGCAAGCCGCCGCCGAGCGGGTGACGCAGCGGCTGGTGGCGCTGACCCGCACGATCAGCGAGGTCGAAACCCATGTCGACGCCGTTGAAACCCGCGCCGATGTGCGGGCCCGCAACGCGCTCGGCCGCCGTGCCAACACGCTGATCGACAATCTCCAGGCCAGCGCCGTCGATCTGGCGCAGTTGCTGGATTTCGACATCGACGACAAGGCGTGGACCGACTATGCCGCCGGCGACCGCAGCGCCATCGCCCGCCGCCTCGCCGCCGGGCTCGACCACGGCACCGGCCGCCAGTTCGTCCGCCACTTCGGCCACGACAGCGAATTCCGCAACGAAGCCACCCGCTTCCTGAACGAATTCGAAGCCCTGGTCAGCGAAATCGTCCCCGACCGCGGCGGCGAAGCGCTGGGGGCGACCTTGCTGTCCTCCACCTATGGCAAGCTCTATCTGGCGATCGGGCAGGCGGCGGGCCGGTTCAACTGACCGCGCCGGGCCGACTGCGACGGCCAAGCGCCGGAAACCGCGCTGACATTACAAATTCGCAACGAGCCCCAAATCCTTCCTCATCGTTGCCGGCCCATGCCGAATCCAACAGCGGCAGTTTTGCCGGTTTGGCCGAATCCGGCGGGAATCGGCGCTGATTTCATCGCCCCTCTTCGCTGCGCGCCAGACGACCGGACATCACCATGATGACAGGCTTTGCCCGTGTAGGACAGGCGGCGATGTGCGCATGATCGACGGCACCAGCCTGCGCCATGGTGCATGCGGGCCCATGATGCCGACTGGCTGCGCCCCCTGGTCGCTTGTGGCGGTGGCGGGGCCGACACCCAGCCGAAGCGCAACCGGCGCGACCCTGTCTGCTTTTCGCCCTGACCCTGCCGCCGGCGCCACCTGATCAAGCGGTTCTTCAACAAGCGCCAAATGCTACTGCCGGTTCGCTACAGATTGTGACAAGCCCGGCTCATGCCGCCTCGCCATGACAAAGCGCGCCTGCATCAGGCTGAGACAGCGCCATTGTGAGCCCGGCCTAGCCAGACCGCAATCAGCCTTGAAACACGGCCGCTGCAAACCCTGCCCAAGCACAGTATTTCGAACAGTGTGAAGGCCTGACGCTCAGCGATGTCGCCACGAAGCATGATGACCTTGCACGAAAAGTCATTGCCTGTTCCCCCACTTCTTGCGCTCGGCCCTCGCCTTGTCCAAAATCTGCTTGTTTTTGGCTGCTGACTTAGCCGCGGCTGCTGCGTCTGCGGCCTTCCGCGCGATCTCCTCACGCTTGGCCTGGAGGAGCACAAGTTCCTGAGCCTTGGCGCGGGCTGCGTTGCCATTGTCTTCAACACTCAAGTAGCCCGAGGCAACTGGTGATGTCGGCGCAGGCTTTGGTATTTCTGCCACCTTGGCTTCGGCCCCGGGCAGATACGCAAAGCCTGGATCGAATTTAAGCTCACTGAAGTCGATCTCGCGGGTTTGCGATCCAGCACGAAAATGATCCATCGCGAAAGCATACTCAGCCTTGAGCCTCTCCTGACTGGAGGCGCTAAAACAAGCGCTGTAATGGTCACGGATGCGGTTCGCTCTGGCCCAATCCTTCAATTTTGACCACGCATTCGCCCGCGTGATCTCATGAAACATTAACTTTGCCATGAATATGGGGGTTGTTGCAAAGTCAAGCACCGTGTCAACGTAAGTGCTATTGACTGGTCCCGGACCATAGGTAAGCACGCATTGCGCATAAACAAACTGCGGGTCAGTTGCTGACCGCCTGGCGGCATCCAGCTCCGATGGCGAGGGAGCCCAGATAATTTCTTTGCTATCTCCTCGATAATCCAGGGCGCCAAAAGAGGCCATTTCAGCGGCGCTACGATAACCGCCGCCAAGTGTGCAACCCGAGACATATTGGCTCTTGCTGCTGAGCGGAGAAGTCGAAGAGCGGACATGCTTTTCGAAAATTTCAGAAAGCTTTTCCAGACTCAGCCCATCAATGCTAATTTTCTGTGTAGAAAACGTGCGTGTCCGTTGTACGGCACCCTTTTGCCAGTGATCGCTGCGTTCCCCAGGAACAAATTCTGTCACCCAGCACGCTATAGGAGCTTCGTTTTGCGCATAGACGTTATCCGAACTCCCAAGAGAGATGAAAATAGCAGCAACCAGCCAAAACAATTTTCGCGAATAAAATACAATTGATGGCGATTTTATTGTTGATGCAAAGGCCGTCGACATAAAGAGCATTGCAGAACCCTCCTTTCATCCTGCCAAGCAAGTCGGCGCAGAATTCCCCTCTCATAGCGCACAGACAAAATATTTCGTATCGATCAGCCATGCAGCCAGCAACTATAATTGGAACCAATCCGATTGCAGTCCAGGCCATGGAGTCAAATTGGCGCAATGCCAGCCTGGTGCAGGCGCGCTTTGTTTCGGCGAAGAAGGTTGATCCGGGCTTGTCACAACGGGTTGCGGTACCGCAGTAGTAGCTGTGGTTGTAAAAGATGCGGTGGATCAGGTTGCGCTTTGGCGCAATGTTGGCCCAGCCAACGCCGCCGGCTCCCATGACACGCAGCCAATCGGCGTCACGGGCTCGGTTGGCCAGCCCCAGTGGTCATTGGCCAGGAGCAGCCCATCCCGGAGCGCGCTGGCCAGCGAGGTCCGGGCGGGTTTCTTGGCGAGCATCGGGTTGGCGGGGGCGGATTGCAGCTTCATCCAGATCCGTTGCGCATGATCTGAAGCGCCCAACGCGCCCCCGCTTGCGCCGCCCGACCAATTTTCGACGAAGTCGCGCGAAGAAAAATGGCCCGATCGCGTATCGGGAATAACAATGAAGATATTTTCATATTTTCCGAAATTACAGATTTCGACACATGATGACCTTGAACGTGCCCATATTGGGCACCTTTGTTGCCCTTCGGCAGGCCGGTTCTGTTGATGGATCCGAACGCTGCGCTCATATCTTGAACAGTGGTTAGTCAGATTCGGCGACACCTGCAAAATTGGTGAGCAAATCGATGTGGCGGTTCATACTGCTTGCAGGCGCTTCGGTGGCTGCGCTGACGAGCACGGCGGCTGATGCCGTCAGCTTCATCCACACCGGTGTTGTCCAACCCTATATGGTCACCCAGACGGGCGTCTATCTGATGCGGGCCGCCGGTGCACAGGGCGGCGCCGGCTACAGCTTCGGGGGCGGCGGGGCGGTTATTTCGGGCAAGATGGCCCTGACCAGCGGAACCGTGCTGAACATCATTGTCGGCGGCCAGGGCGGCAGCGGCGCAGGCGGCGTCATCGGCGGCGGTGGCGGCGGTGGCAGCTTCATCTTTGCCGATCCGGCAACGCCGCTGGCCATCGCCGGCGGTGGCGGTGGCGGCGGCTTTGTTTCGGGGGGCAGCGACGGCAGCGGTGCCGGCGCTGGCAGCGGCGGTTTCGGCGGCGGTTTCGGCGGTGGCGGCGGCAGCGACAGCAGCGGCTTTGGCGGTCGCGGCGGCGATGGC
>Ga0164295_10000178_pt1 | contig 54114 bp, 42 predicted proteins | sample GEODES006metaG_FD_111798 | JGI IMG/M metagenome (GOLD analysis project Ga0164295, IMG submission 111798) | Oligotrophic lake water microbial communities from Sparkling Lake, Wisconsin, USA - GEODES006 metaG | ecosystem: Environmental > Aquatic > Freshwater > Lake | place: USA: Sparkling Lake...
ATAATAGTATTTCCAGAAATTATTGCTACATATTCATTTGAACTTGTATAACTAAAAGTACCATTACTATTAGATGTAGGTTGACTAATTTGTATAGAATTATTTCTTTCATCATATTGTTTTAATGGTGGAATACTTAAACTCGAAATAATAGTTGTAGCTGGATTTACAGTGAATGAAGCAGTAGTTGTTCCAGCATTATAATTTGATGTAGCTGCCTGATTCCCCGTTATTGTAGTAGTACCTCCTCCAACAATAGTAATAGTATTGCCATCAATGGTTGCTACTGAAGTATCGGAACTGATATAAGTAAACGCACCATCACTATTCGAGCTTGGATTACTAATTGAAAAAGCAGCGTCTCCATATATTTTTTCTGGAATAGTAAATGTAGAAGAAAGAGAAGAAGCAATTCCCAATAAATATTTGTAATACTCAATATTTTTCTTAAAATAAATAAATTCTATATCTTCACTCGTCGATTCTAATACCCAATCTCCGCCATATTGGATATTTCCTGTATTATTATTTGATGCTCCTATAACTGCCTCTGTACTCGTATCTAAAACATTATAAAAATTAGCCCAACTAGGATGTAATAAAGTTCCACAAGCTAGAAAATCAATATTTTTAATTTGAAACTCTTTTATAATATCAATCAAAAACTGTGTATTTTCATTGATCCCCCCTTCGGAATCCGATTCAAATAATGGTTGATTATTTAAGAAGATATAATCGGGCTTTTTTTCAAACACAATTCCCAAACGTTCGATTTCAGGATAATTTCGTAAAAATGCTAATAACTCATCTCTCGAATACGCCTGAGAATAAAGAAATGGTATAGTAGATTCATTACAAGATTCTATAAATACTGAAGAATCTCTTACATTGGAATCTACCAATAAGATATTTACCATATTAATATATGTATAGATATATTAATATTTTCATTACTATAACTAACTAGCATATAAACCCACATATTATATATAAGTTAAGATTGAAAGTATGTCTATTTTTATATTATACGCAACGGCAATATCAAATAGATTATATATTTTTAATAAATACAGTGTTTTAGCAGTATATCCTAAATTTTTTAAATCACCTACTGTAAAACAAGTAGCTAATTGGCGAAGAGGATATACTCTGATTAGTTCACTTGCTAAATATCCAAAAGTTTGAATACCTTTATTTACATATAATCCAGTTACATTATCATAGTTTTGATTACGTAGATCGATTCTTAATATATCGTAGAAAGTTGGATATATAACATTTGAACTATCATAATAATAACTCATTGGAACAGTATAAGATATTGCCATTTTGGAAGCTTCACTCAAAGTATTACTTGGATTTGAATATCGAATACTACTGGGTCTATATATATTTGATTGTCCATCTCCATTACATATTGTAATTAACCCTAGATTATCAATATGTATAGTAATCTGAATATTATGTCCTTGAATATCTTTACCATTCACGATAATTTCTAAAATAGGTTGTCTAGTAGACTTTATCAGAAATGCGTATTTAACAGTAATTATCTGTAAATCGAATGGTAAATATCGTAAAGAAAATACTATATCAACATTATTGCCTATATCAGGTTTTATATTATAAAATGTTAACCATCCTGTCGCATATATATTAATTGCTCCATAGGATATGCTTTTATTTTGACTAATATCTAAAAATGAAAATCTATAACCATATAAATAAATAGTATCATAGTCGAAAGTTGTTGGCGATTTATCTTTAAATAATAAAGTATATTTATATATCGATTCAAAATTTATAATCGTACCTGAAAGATCTTGCGTATTTCCAAAAGGTAACATTGTAGAGTAGTTATATTCATATGGATATGTAGAACTGATTAATTCGTCATTATTATATGGTAATATAGAAGTATTCACTTGTAAAATATTAGATAAATCGGTATTATTCTGATATTGAGAATATATATTATTAATATGTGCTAAGTTATTTGATATATCTGTTTTAGTTGTTATTATTTTTGAAAGTAAACGATCTGGTGTAAAACCGATATTAGATAAATCTAATAAAGAAATATTAGAAATATCTGAATATTTATTTGGTTTTGGAAGTACATTATTTATATAATATTGTTTATAAGAATTAATACTACGTATATCTGTTGAAGGATAATTTATGGTTTGAATGATTGATAATGATATATCATATAATGTATATAAATCAAATGCAGTAAATCCATATTTAATAAAATCATCTGCTGGATATATAGTTAATAGTTGATTCATAAATAACGATTTATCCGTTTTAAATTTATATAATATATTAAATACATCTCGAAGAGAGAATTTCGACTGATAAAACTCTAATAATGAATAATCACCAGAATATAAATATATAATTTTGTCAGTGACCGATTTATCATTTAAAAATAATGTATTTAAAAAATCAGTAATAGTATAACCGGCATTACGTAGGTTTTGAATACCATATCCACTTAATATTAAATCATCTAATGTATATATATAAAGTAGTTTATCTAGAGTATATCCTACAGATAATAGTTGACTAGAAGTATATCCTACATTCTTTAACTGTAATACACTATAAATATTACTATTAAAAATCTCTGATAAAGTATAATTATCTCTGATCTCTAATAATGAATAATTATAATAACGTATTTGTGAAATAGTGTAATTAATATTTTTCCAATCAGATACATTTATTTTATTGTCTTTTAAAATTTTTGGTAGCTGTGATATAAATCTAGTAAATTGTAAAGGAAATCCAGCATTCGAAATATCTGTTAATGTATATCCAGCATAAGTATATTCTATATCAGCATATTCTGTTAAATAATTTGGAATTTCTTGAATAGTATAACTTGCGTCATGTAAATCGGTTAATGTATACCCCATTGAAATTATCTGTGAGATTGTAAAACCAAATTCTTTTAAATCGAGAGAACTTATATTTTTTGATTTAAAAAAATTTGCAGAATTATCAGTTAATATTTTATTATAAATATATGAACTATCATATAATATATTTCTTGAAGTGACGACTCCAGAAATATCAATCAATGAATACTGTGCAGTAGTATAATCATAGATTGGATATTCAATTTTTAACGCGATTTCTTTTGCTGAATATCCGATATACTTTAAATCAGATATTGTATAATTGCCAATTAATAACTCCGTAACTTGAAAAACAGAAGATATATCTGAACGTAAATAACGTATTTTTTGATAATCATTCACTTTAAATCCATCTTTAGTTTTAATTCCGCTTAGATCTACAACATTATAACTTGAATCAATGAAATCAATTAACTTGAACCCATTATTATAATAGTCTAATATTGTATATTTACTACGATTATTTATTTTAAGTTTATTTAATTCTGAAATCGTATATCCAGCGTAGTGTAATTGAGAGAGAGAATAACCAGATATATCAATTGCAGAATATCCGGCGATTCGAGTATCTACTAATAAATCTTCTATTCTAGTGTATCCAAAAGTCGTATATTTCGTTTTAAAACTATTTATATCCGCGATAATACCGCTTCCATCGAACGAAATATTACGATTTATAAGTGAATTAATAGCTATAGTTGTTTTATGATTAATATAGTAAGGTGGTATATGTCCTAGATAAATATCTGAATTGAGAGTACGATTTAAACTTAAATCTTGTAAAAAAATACTGGTTTGTATCGGATTATATCCTATTCCTGAAATTATATTTTCCATATAGTTTTCTTTTATTTGAGAGAAGTTCCAATTACCAATACGTTCTTTAAAGTAACGCGAATTAAAAAATAGGTTACGCAAGTCTGTGATTTGAAACGTTTGCCAAGACGAAAACTGTTGAAATATAGCACATGTAGAATCATTAAATGCACGATATAATGAAGTATTTGGTAGAAATTGTGGAGTATCGATTGCTTCTATTTTTCCTTTAAAATTTATAAATTGAAAAAAATTCGAATTTATTGCGGAATTTCTAGAAATTGGTATTCCACCAAACTGTTTTATTATAAACGTAGGTTCATTATAATAACAAAATGTATACGGATTTAATGATAATCCATCATTTGTAAGATAATCTATAAAAGATGACCAAGTTATTGTAACAATTGTATTACCGCTATTATCGTTAATATTATTAAATGATATATCTTTAAAAGAATTTATTATATTGTTAATAGGGTATTTCTTACTTGTAAATGAATCCCATTTTGAGGTAGATACTTTATAGATAAATGTTCTATAGGAATTTACTACTTCTGGAGAATATCCAAGAGATAGAACTTTATTAACCGATAAATTATCTAATAAATCATATACTGAAAATCCAGCTAAATCATACATATCCTTTGAAAATCCATTGTTCGATACATCCAATATAACATATCCTAGTTGTTGTAGTTGATTTGTTAATCCTGCATCTATTATATCTTGAACAGTATATCCTAATGTTTCGAATCCATATTGCGATTGATAATCATTTTTCTTTACATTTCCAAAATATAAATCTTTTACAGAATATCCTGCATTAGAATATATTCTTTTTGAATTAAATCCATTTACTATACCATAGAAATTGGTGTTCCATTCATATTGGTTTTGAAGGTCATTTATAGAATATCCTGCATTTTGATATTCGATTTTTATAAAACTTGCATCTAATAAATTCCAAACTGCCCAACCATTATTAACAAAATCCTCTTTTAAAAAACCATAATTAAATAAATCTCTTGCGGTATATCCGCAGTTTAAAAAATTACTACATCTAAAATGCCAATATAACAATTCTTTAATAGTATATCCTATATTCGATAAATCTGTTATTTTAAATCCATCAGACTCTAGAGTCTGGGGAGTATACCCCGTATTCGAAAAATCTGTGTATAAAAATCCATTAGTTTTTAAATATCTTGGAGTATACCCCGTATTAAAAAAATCTGCGTATAAAAATCCAGCAGATTCTAACAGTTGAGGAGTATACCCTGCATTCGAGAAATCGATTAATTTAAATCCCGCAGATTTTAAGAATTGAGGAGTATACCCTGCATTTAAAAAATCAGTATATTTAAAGTTATTTGGTGGATATAGTAATTGTAGTGGAGTATAACCAAATATTTCATACCAATAATAATTTGCTCCAATTGATAGTAAATAAGGAACTGTTATAATTGATATATTTGAAAAATCACTTGTAATATCATGTAAATTGTCTTTGATCGTAAATCCAGCAGATTCTAACATTTTAGGAGTATATCCTACATTTGAAAAATCCGCGTATAAAAATCCAGCGGATTCTAGAATCTGAGGAGTATATCCTACATTTGAAAAATCGGTATATTTAAATCCAGCAGATTTTAACATTTGAGGAGTATATCCTACATTTGAAAAATCCGCGTATAAAAATCCAGCGGATTCTAGAGTCTGAGGAGTATATCCTACATTCGAAAAATTGGTATACTTAAATCCAGCAGATTCTAACATTCTAGGAGTATATCCTACATTCGAAAAATCGGTATATTTAAATCCACCATATTCTAAAATTTGAGGAGTATATCCTACATTCGAAAAATCAATATACGAAAAACTATTATCTTTCAAATACAATGGAGTATATCCTGCCTTTGAAAAATCAATATATTTAAACCCCCATTGTTTTAAAAAACTAACATCATATCCATAGTGAATATATTGTCCCATAGACGCATCATTTACTCGTAATAAAGCAACTATTGGTATTGTTTCTTCTGGTGTTGGCATTTCTTTCTATATACATACCAGAAAACATTCTTTTTCTTTTATCTACGATATTTTCTAAAAAATTGACATTGTTTTAAAAATAATTAGAAGTATCATATTTCTATATATTAGCATTAAAATGTCGTCATCTGATTCTGCTCTCGCTCTTCAATATCAACAAAAAACCGATAAACAGCATATTCTGGATAATCCAGATACCTATATTGGATCAATTGAGAATGTGGATGCGTCGATCTATGTTCTCGACGAGGATTCCAGTAGAATAAAATTAAAATCAGTTGAATATAATCCTGGACTCTATAAATTATTCGACGAAGGTATCGTAAATGCACGAGATCACGTCGTACGTATGATTCAATCTACATCCCCCGATAAAAAAACGGTTTCCTATATAGATATCTCTATTTCAGAAGAGGGAACAATAACGATCATGAATGATGGAAATGGAATCGATATTGCAAAGCATCCAGAGAATCAACTTTGGATTCCAGAAATGATTTTCGGACATTTACGCACATCTACAAATTATAATAAAGACGAAAAGCGTACTGTCGGTGGAAAGAACGGATTCGGATTTAAACTCGTACTAATTTGGTCAACATATGGTTATATCGAAACTGTCGATCATACCCGAAATCTGAAATATATTCAAGAATTTAAATCGAATTTGGATGAAATCTGTCCACCGAAAATTACTAAATGTACTGGAAAACCTTATACAAAAGTCGTTTTTAAACCCGATTATGCGAAACTGGGTCTATCTGGACTTAGTCACGATATGTTATCACTCTTAAAGAAGCGTATCTACGATATTGGTGCAGTTACTGATCATTCCGTTAAGAAAATCAAGGTTTCCCTAAACGATGCAGTTGTTCCAGTAAAGAATTTCCAGCAGTACATTGACCTGTATATTGGTTCAAAAGACGTATCGAAACGAGTCTATGAATCTCCTAGTGATCGGTGGGAATATGCAGTTGCTCTATCCGAAACCCACGAATTTCAGCAAGTATCGTTTGTGAATGGTATTTGTACGTTTAAAGGTGGTAAACATGTTGATTATATTATTGGACAAATTACTCGTAAATTATGCGATTATATTGAAAAAAAGAAAAAGGTAAGAGTAAACGCTTCGTCGATTAAAGAACAGCTTATTCTGTTTTTAAGATGCGATATTGAGAATCCAGCGTTTGATAGTCAAACCAAGGATTTTATGAATACGCCGTCTGTTAAATTCGGGTCGACTTGTTCTGTCACAGACGGGTTCATTGAAAAGGTTGCGAAAATGGGCGTCATGGATTTAGCATGTTCTCTTACAGAAGCAAAAGAGGCAAAACAAGCTAAGAAAACCGATGGTTCTAAAACAAAAACCATTCGCGGAATTCCAAATTTCATAGATGCGAATTTCAGCGGTACTGAGAAATCGAAAGATTGTATCCTTATTCTTTGCGAAGGACTTAGTGCGATGGCTGGTGTAGTATCGGGTATATCAAGTGATGATCGTAATACCATAGGAATCTATCCTCTAAAGGGAAAAGTACTTAATGTACGCGGGGAAGCTCCTAAAAAAATATCCGAGAATAAAGAGATTGCGGATATTAAGAAAATATTGGGTCTAGAAACAGGTAAAGATTATAAGTCAATGGAAGATGTACATAAATCTTTAAGATATGGAAAAATCATGGTAATGACTGACCAGGATTTAGATGGGTCGCATATTAAAGGTCTTTGTATCAATCTCTTTCATAGTGAGTGGGCGTCACTTACACGAATTCCCGGATTTGTATCCTTTATGAATACTCCTATTCTACGTGCTAAAAAATCTTCAGAAGTAAAACTCTTCTATAATACTGGCGAATATGAGGAATGGAAAGAATCCTTAGGAGAACGAGGTGTGAAAGGCTGGATCATCAAGTATTTTAAAGGTCTTGGAACATCGACTTCGGCAGAATTCAAAGAATATTTCGCACATAAGAAAATTGTTGATTTTATCTATTCTGGAGAAGTAACCGATGATTGTATCGATAAAGTCTTTAATAAAAAGAGACCGGATGACCGTAAAACATGGCTACAAAATTATGATAAAAATGCGTTCCTAAATACAAGTCGTACCCAAGTTCCATATGAAGAGTTTATCGACCAAGAAATGATCCATTTCAGTAAATATGATTGTGATCGGTCTATCCCCTGTATGGTTGACGGACTCAAGATTTCCCTGCGTAAAATTCTGTTCTCTGCATTCAAACGAAAATTAACGTCGGAAATTAAAGTCGCGCAATTCTCAGGATATGTTTCAGAACACTCGGCATATCATCATGGCGAAGCCTCTTTAAATGGTGCAATTGTAAATATGGCTCAGAACTATGTTGGTTCAAATAATATTAATCTTCTTGTTCCAAATGGTCAGTTTGGAACTCGATTACAGGGAGGCGATGATAGTGCTTCCGAAAGATATATCTTTACTCTATTAAATCCTCTTACACGTGCTATTTTCCCAGAAGCAGATGATTCTATCTTGGATTATGTAAATGATGACGGACTAATAGTAGAACCCGATCATTATGTTCCAATCATTCCATTCTGTCTAATGAATGGAATTTCAGGAATTGGTACTGGATTTTCGTGTAATGTTCCATCTTATAATCCTAAACAAATCATTCGATATTTAGTGGGTCGACTCTCTGGACAGCAAGTCGATACCGAGTTCATCCCTTACTACGAGGGGTTTCAGGGAACAGTAGAGACGATTAGTTCACAAAAATGGTGGATTCGCGGGAGATATGAGAAGGTTGCCGAAGATAAAATATTGATTACGGAATTGCCCATAGGAACATGGACGATGCCATATATTACATTCTTGGATGGACTTGTCGAGGGGTCAGTAGATAAGGATGGCAAGAAGACAGCCGCAGTATTAAAAGACTTTGATGATAAGTCGACTGAAGTTCGTGTTCATATTACAGTTACCTTTCCAAAAGGTAAATTGGCGGAGATGGATTCTACGGCAATAGAGAAAATACTGAAACTGAATACGACGGTTTCTGCTACGAATATGTATATGTTTAACGCAGAATCTAAATTAACGAAATACGAGACGGTTCAGGAAATTATCGACGAGTTCTATGATGTAAGAATTGCCATATATAAAAAACGTAAGGATGCATTAATTGTTTCTATGCAGCAGCAGTTAGTAAAATTATCGATGCGTGCGAGATATATTCAGGATATATTGTCCGGGCAGATCGATTTAAGAAGGAAGAAAACGGAAGAAGTCAATCATATGTTAGAAACAATGTCATTTACGAAGATTGACGGAGATTTTAAGTATTTGGTAAAAATGCCCATGGATTCGGTTACTGAAGAGAATGTTGAGAAGATTATGCGAGAGAAGGTCGATCTAGAAAAAGAATTGGAGGTGTTGATTGGAACTTCTCTGGAACAGATTTGGTTATCTGAACTAGGAGAGTTAGATAAACAATATGATATATATAAGATGGAGAGAGAGAGGATTCAATCTGGAGCTGTAGTAGGAGGAGAAAAGAAAAAGGTGGTTATTAAGAGGATCGTCGTGAAAAAATAATAAAATATACGATTCCCAAATATATAATTCAATAAATCTATAAAATCGAAATAAAAAACTTTTTTTTATATATAAAGTAAAACTAAATCATGAACTATTTATATACTCTTCAATTAGAACAAGGTAAATACTATGTCGGTATTACGGATAATCCCAATTTTATACTAGAAGATCATACTCCGACCGAATGGACTAACAAATATAAACCGATCGAGGTTATCGAATTCGAAGAAAGTGTTGATGAATATCTATTTACGGTTTTTAGAATAAATTCATATGGAATCAATAATGTTCGCGGATTTTTATTCGAGAGAATGGAATTGAATCCTTCAGAAATAAAACATTTATTAGAAGAAAGCTGCTCTCAAATATATCATCATCCGTCAAAAAATTTGATACTAGAAGATATCGAATCGGTTGACGACGATGCCGACGATGACGTATGTAATATATGTGGAATGGACGGGCATTATGAAGAAGGGTGTCATTTAAGCAATGATCCGAATCTAAGAAGTTGGCGTTAGTAAAATAAATAAAATTGACGCATTTTTATAGTTATACAAAATATATAAATCTTTATTACCTGAAACATGAGTCTTACACGTGAAGAAGCTATCCATATGAACGCCGATAAATGTAGACAAGGAGTCATCACATATATCGCAGGTGTTGGTCCATTATATGAAAGAAACATTACCTTCCTTACAAAAATGGGGAAAACGCGAAATACAGAAACATTCATTATGACGAATCGCGCGAATCTCCTAGACGCATATCTAGCGGAGAGGGAAAAAGAAGAAGAAGAAATTCGTAGAAGAGAAAATGCGATTACCTGGGCAGAACTAATACAACAAGAAGAAGCGATGACAGTTCGACGACGGTTAGAACGAGAGAGAGAAAAATATAACGACGACTTGATTTTTAAGTTCGATGAACCAATACATAAAACAACAAATCATTATAAAAAAGCTCTTAAGTCATTGATGCGATTAGCTAGATTTTAGAAGTTAATTTATTTATCATTGTTTTTCTATATTTTCGTCTTTTATTTTTTATTGTTCGTTTTTTTCTCTTTTTTTACTGCTGCAGCTGAAACTCCAAAAATCCGTTTACGCCGTTTATACCTTTGCACATGTAAAGGCTAAACCTTAAACTTCTTTTTTTGGTGCTAACCGTGCCATTTTAAATGTTCAAGGGTGTAAATAATTATTTGTATATATATATTAGATAAAGCATAAAATTGAAATTCTTTTTTTCATTCATCATCTAAAACATCAGTGATTAAAATAATCAGAAATGCAAGTATCGAAACAGCTCCTTATCAACAATATCAGCAAGAATGTCGAGTTACCAGATGACGTATTGAATATCATAAAGGATTTTTGCTTTTATGATATGCCTACCGGCCTCATGAGAAGATTTATTACAGAGAGAAGACAAGAAATATGCCGGATATTTAATAGTGAGCATTGTATTTCACGTAAAAATCCGGGAAGACACTTTGAGAATCCTGATACAGAAGAACATTGGGTATTTTATATAACTAATCAAAGACCCATTTTAGATTTACAAGGGGTAAACTGTAGTTTATGTGGAAACTATTCGCACTATTCGAGAGGATGTACGGAACAAAATATTTGTAGATGTATTAACGATGATTTTGAGAATTAGATTTTTGGATTTTTGGATTTTTGGATTTTTGGATTTTTGGATTTTATAAAAATATAAAAGTATAAAAAATTGAATTTTTTTTTTCGATATTATCTAAATAAACCCGTTAAAATGCAAGTATCGAAACAGCTTCTTATCAACAATATCCAGTTACCGGATGACGTATTGAATATCATAAAAGGGTTTTGCTTTTATGATATGCCTACTGGTATAAGTCGACTATTTATTACGGAGAGAAAACAAGAAATATGCCGTATATTCAATAAGTGTATTATATATAGTGGATATTTCTCAGATAAATATCATGATGATACAGAACAATATTGGATTTTCTTGCTAAGTCAACCAAATGTTGTTATATATGGCAATACTCGTAATAAGTTATATTTACAATGTTTATTCTGTTGTATATGTGGCAACTTGTTACACTATTCCCGAGGAGCTACTCCACAAAATGTATGTAAATGCGAGATTCATCGATAACTAACAATCATTAGATTATCGTCAATGCGGATTCCTCTACACGAATAGGTTTCTTTGATTTCTCTAAAACATTCATTTATATATTCAATCAATTCCGTAAATTCTTTCAGTGGTTGGAATCTCTCTAAAAATGGAATCGTAGGATCGTATTCTGGACTTAATAGTATACGAATTCGATTTAAAATATCCTGGCCGGATTCCACTAAAACTTCATACACATTCGCTATCTCGGTATTTTTTTCTGCGCGTTTATTATTCCGCTGGACTAATGTTTTAAGTTCTTCTTTTGTAATTAAATTTCGCATATAATTAATACGTAACTCGCGATTACGTTCGACAAATGATTCGCGTAGTGGCGGTAATATGACATACATAATATGTAAAATCCTCTGGACTAAACTAGATAATCTCGAAGTAAATCCTCTCCAGTTCTCCTCTGGTTCATTTCTAAAATTGCGTATATATAAGAAAATCGTACGCATATAATTCATACGAAGGTCTCCTCTACAAATCTGATGATTATGTCTATCTGCCGGCTGTCCGTTCGCTCGTTCAAGTGTTCGTTGTTGCCATTCGAAAAAATGCGGATTATGTATTGGACCATTTGCAATCCTCCCCGTCCTCCAATTAAATCCCGTATTACAATTCGTACACCACATCTGGTCACAACCGTTTATCTTAAATATATTAATACTGCATTTTGGACACGGTTTTGTTTCATTCGCAATCATCCTTGCGCTAGCAATAGAATCGGGATTACAAGTATGCTCTGAATCTCTCGCGACTCCCTTTACTTCTCTACATTCAGGGCAACTCCATATATTACAAAGACCGCATTTCCACTGACTAGATAGAAATCCTCTGCATTCTGTTACTGGACATTGCATAACGAATGTACGTCGGTCTTCAGCAGGAGGTTTTCTAGAATTTAGTCCGATATTTAAACCATTAATTTCATATGAAATGCGGTTTTGTTGTTCTCTCAAAATCAATATTTGACGTCTTACTCGTTCTTGAACGATAAGTTCTTCGACATATGGTTGCGTTGCTGGTAATAGAGCGATTTCTTGTTGTAGAAGAACTTCTTCTCGATGACATTTTAACTCTTTATTAATAAATGATTTTGGAAATACGTTTGAAATGAATTTACGCGACCACAGTTTGTCGCATTCATTCAGCATACATTTCGGTTCATTGATAGATAAAACAAATATCTTGTAGCATTTCTGACAAGCTTCAAAAACACAATATTCGCATTTAACACATCCTCTCGTAGAAAGGTTGTATGATTCCGTACAGATAGAGCAACTTTTTTTTTCATTCGGTAGAATTTTATTTTCTAAAACTGGTTTATTATGAGATATATCTTCCATTATTTTCTAAAACTATAATATTTAGTTAAATTACCATTATATTGTTTTTATTTATAATTATTTTGTGTTTGTTTTGCCCGTACATCAGATATATATGTATTATTGAACCAAGGTTTTAATTCTAGTTGTTTATAATTTCGGTCATGGTGTAGAGGCATCGCTAATGGAACTACTAACGTACTCTGGTCTTGCATATATTTTAAATATCCCATCGCTTCTCCATATACTCTAGGAATAACATCTGCTAGAACGAGTTTATTTAGCCGTTCGATTTGTCCACGAATATCCGTAGATAAATTTTCAGTATATTGGAAGTAGATACTGCGCATAATAATGGATAATTGTTCGATGTTCTGCGGAGGTACTACAATTTCATTTCCAGCGGTTTTAGACATATTATATACTCCGGCACGTAATCCATTTTGAATAATCTGAATGTTTTCTGCTGAGAAATATGTACGAGCTAATAAATTATCTTCCCATTCATTTCCTGAAAGCGCAGTATAATAACTCGTAGGTTTATTCTTTAGCGCGATTCTTTCCTGCATCTTAAATATTGCACTCGGATCAGGTTGAGAAATAATATTTACTCGACCATTATATCGTTGCATGTCTAATATTTGAGATTTATGTTCTGGATCAGTTATAATTGTATCGGTTTTTACATAAGGACGAATATCAAGTGGCATAGTTTAGTATATAACAAACCGATATATTCTTTTCTTTTGTCTTTCTAAAATATATATTCAATGAAATTTACAGAATTAGTCATTGGTATTATTTGTTTTCTCGCATTTATATCCTTTATGACAAATTGTACTGGGAATAGTACAGAGACAATTAAGAATTTTTTTAAAAAAATAGGAATAATATCCAACTCAAAGACTTCATCATAAAAAATATATATTTATCATATATATGGAGTTTAATAATATTGTTATTATTATAGCGTTAATTTTATTAATTATTTGTTTAGTGATATATGCAGTTTCATATAATAAAATATCAAGTAAAGCTTTCCCTTATACTCAGGATGAGTGTCCTAAATTATGGATGAAAGATGATGAAGGTAATTGTTTAAATCCGATTTGTTCAGGAGATTCAATTAATTGTAATTCTTTAGCACCAGGTGGAACATGGGCGAGTACTAGTAAAACTCCTGGATATGATAGTGCAATACAACCTGCTGGAGGATTTAATCCGAATCACTCTAAATGGGATTCATATAAATCTGCAAAGTCCGCCATATGTGGCAAAAAAGCATGGAGTAATGAGAATAAAATAGAATGGAATGGGGTTTCGACTTACAATTCATGTTAATTAAAAATATAAAAATAATATAGTTTGAAGAAAATATATTCGAACTATACTATAAAGAAGAATATGATACCGAATAACATAATAAGTGTAACTAGTAAATTTGATAGAATAAATAGTTTTAGTTATCAACATATAGTTATTGGAGTCGCTGGATTTATTTTTATTATAACAATGGTAATATTCTGGTATATAACTCCAGGAGTAAATACTGTATATCCGCCAGTAATGTCAAATTGTCCAGTTGGTTGGTATGTAAATCAAGATGGTACTTGTAATATTCCACCTAAAGGAAGTAAGAATTTAGGAAATTTACAGGGTGTTCCAGTATATAAAATTATAAGCGAAGGTAATATTAAATATACAACTGATGCAAATTCCGGGGGTATATTATTAACGGATAAAAATGCAAATACTATTTTAGCATATACTAAACTACAAATACCTGCCGGATATGATATTGAGAATATTCAAAATCCTGTCATAGATTTCACTGATAATAATTGGGGTCAATATGGTTCTGTATTATGTGCAAACTATGATTGGGCTATGAAAAATAATATTGAATGGGAAGGTGTTACAAATTATAATCAATGTAAATGATAATTTTCTATAAATTTCTCTACTTTCGCATCTTCTCCAAATGTATAATCTATTTTACTTAATTGGTTTTGTAGTTGAAATAATATACGTTTTCCTTCTAAATTCCCTTTTTTATTCGAAGATTCTAAAATATTCACTTCGTTAATCTCGTTTACTAGAAACCGCAAATTCTGTATTTCGGGCAATAGTTCATTTGCGTAAAACTCCATCGCGGTTGTTAGAATCTCTTGATTTCCAGTGCTTCTATATTCGTCTAACCATTCATTTATTTTAGATTTTGCGGATTCTATTTCATACTTTTTTTCTGCAATCTTTTCTTCTCGTTCTTTATTATTATAAATATTATTATAGTGTTCTTTTATGTCTCTTACGATTTCATTATCTCCATTATAAACTTCCATAATTTCTTTAAACCTAGCAATCGAATCTTCTTCTTTTATATAATTAAAGAGAGAATCTAATTTATGCTGAATCATATTGGATTTCGACTCTTCTACCAAATCTTGAAACATTGTAAGATAATAATATAAATCGCTAAAAACGCCCGCAAAAATACGGATATTTAGTGAGCAAGGATTGTTTGCTCCACAAATTGCAGTATACGTCCTATCCGTTACCTTAAAAATGGTTCCTTCAGGTGAACCAGGATTCTTACAATTAATACATTTATGTCTAAAAGTATTTATTTGATTTAATAGTTTACGTTTTCCTATACCATTTTTTAGTCCTTTTATATATATATTACGTTTATGTGTATTTCGTATTTTTTCGTATTTCGCCTTTAAATAAAAATATAGATTAAGTGCGTTGTTTACATCGATATCCGATTTAGTAACATTCTCTCCACTATCATGATTACGATTTGTCTCAATATTCGGATTATTATCCATTCTTAAATCCGTAATTGTATCCGGGAAATGTTGAACGACAATCATCATATTATTTTCACAATGGAGAGTCGTTAAATTCTCGACGCCATCTAAATCGAGTATCTTGATTCGATTATTACTACAGTATAATTTCTCTAAAGAAGACGGAACATTCCGAATATCGATAAAGAGATTCTGAGAGATATTTAATATTTTTAAAGCCGTATATTTTCTAAAATTCATATGTTTGATTCCATTTTCATTCACTTCTAAAACTATTATTCTAGGGGGTAGATCTTCTAACTCTACTAATAGATTTCTTGGACATATCAATTGAGTAATATGATCAGGAAGATTTCTTATACTTGTAATATTTCCTGGCGCGAATTGGAGAGATGTTACATTCGTAAAATTACACTCTTTTAAAATCTGGAAATCGAGATCACCCGTCATCGGCTCTTTCACTATAATTTCAGTTAAAGATGGATGAAGATTTTCCAAGAAATCGAGTAACTGCTGTTGTGCCGTATTATTTTCGGGTTGTATAGAAAACTCTCGGCGTTCTTCTAAAAATGTAGTAGACATTATATATTATACTCCCGTATAATCTTCATCCGGTTATAACGGACGATTATCTAATGTCGGCAATTGTGTAATGGAGGATTTGGTTTGAATCGCACGCTGATGGTCTTTATAGAATCGTATCTTAGATAATATATATTCCTGCTCTTTGATTTTCTTTTGATATTCTTCTTCTGGAGAGAGCTTTACGCGATAACAGTAATATAGTACTAGTCCAAATATAACAATAAATATGATAAATATACCGATATTTAAAGCGTATTGATAGACGTATACGCGATTTTCATGACATTTATTTAATAATTCCGACATGTAGAATTTCGACGAATTTTCGATTAATCTGGGAATTTCCGACATCTCTCCTTATATTATTTTTCTCTTTTGGAAAAGCGGGATTATACGCATTCATTCTACTAAAGTGTCTTATTCAATATATATATATTACACTATAAAACCGTATAAATCGATAATTCTATATTTACTAATTTATTATATTATGCGCGTTTCATTTTTTATTTTCATTCTCTCAAATTCTATTTTAAAATCTGGTGAATCTCTCGGGTTTTTATTTCAACGCCAACAAAAATTGATAACTCCTCTAATAAAATATCGGATTCAAACCAATATTTCCGATTTTTATCACGAACAAACAACAAACAATACTTTCTCTCGAGATATGTTCATGATTCTCGATTCGTTTCTTTTGTAGAGTTAGAGATGGAGTTGTAAAAAATATACTATATTGTTAAACCGTATAAATAAATCACATTTTATAGATATATAATGCGATTTACTACCGGGATTCTCTCATTACTCGCGTTGTCGGTATACACATTGTCCTTTTCCTTTCCTTTCCAGTCCTACCGTAAATTTATTAAGCCGGCGAAGAAGTATCCATTCTCTCAAAAATACTATGAAAATTCCATGAAAAGATTGAATTCTCAAAATATTTCTTATCCAAAAAATCAATTCGATAAAACTATCAAAGAATTCGAAGATGAATTCGGCGAAGACATCGAAGACTTTGAAGGAGAGGATGAATACTCGCATTTACCTCCCGAATACGTTCAGCGTAATTCACAAGGTAATATCCGCATTGTTCTTAATAAAAATATGCTGAAAAGTTTTGGAAATGCTTTCGAATTTATTCCGATTCAACAGAGTGAAAAAAATCCATTTGGCCATGATGGCGATGGCGACGATGATTACGACGATGACGATTCCTACCGCAAATCCAGGAATCAGAAATCCAAGAATTTTAAGGTCATTACAAAAAGCCCTTTTTCATTTAAAAATGTTGGCGGATACGATTCCATTAAATCCGAACTATATCAATGTATAGACCTTCTAACAAACTTTACCAAGTATGCACAATATAATGTTCGTATTCCAAAAGGACTAATCTTAGAAGGACCTCCTGGAAATGGTAAAACCTTATTAGCAAAAGCATTGGCTGGTGAAGCGAAAACTGCATTTATTACCGTTTCTGGGTCGGAATTCCAAGAGGTATATGTGGGCGTCGGGTCATCTCGTATTCGCGAACTTTTTGAACTTGCTAAAAAAAATGTCCCGTGCATTATCTTTATTGATGAAATCGATGCTTTAGGAAGAGCCAGATCAAAGAATAGCGAATCCAGTACCTCCGAACGCGATAATACCTTGAACGAATTATTGGTCGCGCTCGATGGGTTCGGAACCGCGAACGGTATTTTCGTGATTGGTGCGACCAATCGCGCCGACCTTCTTGATAGCGCTTTAACACGTCCTGGACGTATTGATAAACGTATGTTTATTGGAAACCCGGATAAAAATACGCGTACAGAAATTGTCAATATGAATCTAGTAGGAAAACCGTACGATGTTACTGTCGATATTGATACGATTATTGAAACTACCGCGGGATTTTCTTGTGCCCAAATCGAGAATTTATTGAACGAAGCAATGTTGAATGCTTTACGACTTGGTAAAACCGCATTTTCTGCAGACGACCTAGATACGGTATATAATCGAATTTTGGCTGGATGGCAACCGAATGAACATCATTTTACTAGAGATATTATTGATCATATTGCGATTCATGAATTAGGACATGCTCTCGTAGGACTCGTTTGTAAACATCATGCTAAAGTTACGAAAGTTGTAATTAATCTCTCATCGCCGAATTCGCCTGCGTATACGATTTTCGAGTCGTCTAATTCGAATATTTATACGAGAGAATCCCTTTTCGAACATTTAATGATTTTATTATCTGGAAGAATCGCCGAGGAGGTTTTCTACGGGGTGTCAGTTACTACTGGCGCAATTAATGATTTCGAAGAGGCTTTAAAATTGGCCGAGAAAATGATTATGTATTATGGTTTAGGAGAAAAGATTATTTATCCAGTAAATAGCGAAAAGTATAAGGAAATGATTGATAATGAGATTACGGATTTAATTCAAGATGCGTATGGATATGCGGAATTCGTGATTCATAATTCGAAGGAGTTTATTTATGAAGGCGCGGAATTATTGAAAGATCAAAAAGTAGTAAAATCTGAAGAATTGATTACTCTTATGAAGAAGAAATATCCACATATTTTTCAATTAAAAATGATGAACTAATTTAGAAGGTTTTAATTAATTTAGCAAGTTTTAATATATATATATATATATATATATATAATGTCTTTGTCAACAACTACTATTGGCGGTATTACTTACCCTTTGTATACATACGATAATATTGACTATATATTAATGTCTGACAATACTGCTGCAGTAGTTAGAAATTATTATGGATATACAGGTGGATATACAGTTGTTAACATATTGAGTACATTTACTACAAATGGTAACACTTATAAAGTGACAACACTTAAATTCAATGGTACTCAAGGTGCATTCACAGACAAAATTAATATTACTTCTGTTAATATACCAAATACTGTTACAAGAATTGAAGAAAATGCATTCAAAAACACTCGTATGATCTCTATTAGTATACCAGATTCAGTTACATATATTGGCTACGGTGCATTCAATGATAATCTTAATTCATTAAAATATCTTAAATTACCAATGGGACTTACAGAAATTGCAGGTGCTTTACTTAGTGGTTCTGGCAGTCTAAAATATATAGATATACCAAAAGGTGTTAAATCTATTGGAGCTTATGCGTTTGCATCATGCGGGATATATTACATTAATATACCAAATGGACTTACAACAATTGAAAGAAATACATTTTTTGCATGTGGTTTATACCAGATAACTATACCAGATAGTGTTACAAGGATTGAACAAGAAGCATTTAAGAGTTGTAGTAATTTAACCTCTATTGTTTTACCACCTAACATTACATATATTGGGGTGGATGCATTTAGAGAATGTACTAATTTAACTTCAATTTATTTTAAAGGAAATATACCTTACATTGACGGAAGTGCATTTAATGGGGCTAATAAAATTGCATATTATACTGCAAATGCTACAAATTTAAACAACTTAACATCAAGATTTAGTAGTAACTCCATATTTACCACGATTACTACTATTTCGAACTTCAATATTCCATCATCTAAAAAATTTTACGAAACATTATCAATTACCAATCCAACATCCAATAGTTCAGGTGCATTCAGTTATTATAGTATGGATACAAGTAAAGCTACTGTTAATGGATCAAATATTACTTTTGTCGATCAAGGTACTGCACCAATTTTAGCTGTTCAGGCAGGAAACGCAACTAATACTTCTGCGGAAATTCTAGGAATCATTAATGTAACATGTTTTAAAGAAGGAACTAAAATTCTTACCGATAAGGGATATCTTCCGATTGAATCTTTAAGAAAAGGCGATCTTATACAAACCGTATTACATGGATTTGTCCCAATAGATATGATTGGTAAAAGCAATATGCATCATCCTGCATTACAAGAAAGAATTAAAGACCAGCTCTATAAATGTACATCAGAACAATATCCAGAAATAACAGAAGACCTTATCATCACTGGATGTCATAGTATCCTCGTTGACGACTTTATTTCAGAAGAACAGAAAGAAAAGGCCATTGAAATAAACGCAGGTAGATTATGTGTAACTGATAACAAATTTAGACTCCCATCATGTATCGATGAAAGAGCCTCTGTATACGAGATTCAAGGAGAGTATAACATATATCATCTAGCATTAGAAAATGACGATTATTTTATGAATTACGGAATATATGCGAATGGATTACTAGTAGAAACCTGCTCAAAAAGATATCTAAAAGAACTTTCAGGAATGGAACTACTATAAATAAATCATAAATAAATAACATATAAACATATTTATTATTTTATAATAATAAAGATGACGGTTGATTATTATGTATATACTGACGGGGCATGTTCCAAAAATGGTTCTATAGATGCGGCGGCTGGTATTGGAATATTTTTTGGAATAGATGATCCTAGAAATATATCTAGAAGAATCGTCGGAAAACAAACCAATAATATTGCCGAACTAACTGCGATTATTCAAACATTCTCTATTATAGAAACAGATATACTATCTGGAAAAAATGTTGCTATAGTAACCGATTCCGAATATGCCATACGCTGTTGTACCTCATATGGCGAAAAATGTTCTAAGAAAGCATGGATAGATGATATTCCAAATAAAGACTCAGTACGATCAGCATATGAATTATATAAGAATCAATCGAAGATTTCGTTTATACATATTAAAGCACATACTGATAATACTGATATTCATTCTATAGGGAACGCACATGCAGATAGATTAGCGAATGAAGCAATAGGTGTAGATATTAGTTATCAGAGACCATCTACATCAAAAATCTTTCTGAAAGTTCCCTTTATAAAAAAAGACGAAGTAAAGAAGCTAGGAGGACTATGGGACGCATCTAAAAAGAAATGGTATATTTATCAAGATAATGCCAATAAAGATGAAATTCTAAAGTTGTTTTCTGAATAGATTATTGTATCAAAAATAGTACAAATAGATAGGAGATAATCGCGAATAGGATGGCAATTACCCATACTGGAACCACCGTTTTATTTCGAAATCCTAGACCGAATGGTCTAAATCCACCCTCGTTATTATATGCAAATCCAGGTTTAAAAAAATGGAATATTGAAAACATAACTAAAAATAATAAGATTGCTACATTTACTTTATTTTGAGCTATAAATGTCCTAGATAAATACATATTATTCTCGAATCTATAATATGTATTGAAAAGAATTTCGATGAAAAGAATTTTGATTATATTCGTATAGTATCTTATACTTAAGTATCTTCAAAATCTCCCTGTTCATTATCATAACCGTATCCCTCATCATAATCTTGTCCTAAATCATCAATATCTAAAAACTCATTATGTACCTCTATTGCTGCGTCTCTCTCATTCTCTAAATCGATATCTTCAACCGTTACTGCGTTCGTCGTACTATCTATATTTAGTTCTCCCATCGCTAAATGATATAGTTCTTCATTATCTTGTACTCCCTGCTCTAATAAATCTTCACGTTCTCTATCCTGAGTTTTTTCATCATACATATATAATCCTTTCTGTTGTCCAACATTCCATTTTCCTAATCGATATGTCTTCATCATATTCTCGACACGGCGTTCTTCAATAGATAGCTTCTCTAGACGACCAATAATCATCATTTTCTCTTTCATCTTTGATGACCGTATATTCGTCGAAATTTGTTCATATGAATAATCAACCATCGTCTTATTTAGCTGAATAATATCAATATAAGACATCATTAGATTCGCAATTCGACGTTTTAAATCTTCTCTCTCTCCCGATTCTATTTGGACTTCCATGATTCGTTCATTTTCATCAAATAACTCTTCGTTCATATCAATATCGTTCGAGAAAAGACCTCCTTCTGAATCTGTTCTCTCATAATTTTCTTTTCGACGAGCATTTAAATGTTCTATACGATCAACATGTAACATATTTTCGTCATAGGCTAATAATCTATATTCGTGTAATACCGAATAAAATACGTATAGAATAATCTGTAGAATCGCCTGTTTATCAAAAATAGAATAATAGGTAACCCCATCTTTAACGATGGGGGTATGAACCGGTAAATTCGAGAGAAACAGGTATAAATCAACATTTCGCAGACGAATCTCTTGTAATACCCTCGAAATCATCCGGTCTTCCTTAAATTTATTCAATACTGCAAAAGAATCATTCACTTTATCCATGATAAATAATTTGTCTTTCTCTCCTAATCCCCAATGCGACGGTATCGTCCTATATGATACGTTATTTAAAATTATTTCTGGAAAAATATGGGTTATCTGATGTATTGATTGTTTCGTAAACTGGAAAATCGTATTTAGCCCATTATCATAATACGTTCCCGTTTTTTCCATGTCGCAATCTAATTGCCATGACTGTAAACTATACTTTCGTTTCGAATCCTCGCAATCGGTACGAGTGGAATCTAAGAAATCCATTATATTTTTCAACCGGCGTTCATTCGGTTTTCCAAAATCGCGTATGAAATTGATAATTTCACTATACATTCGATTATTCGTCGTCGAGAGATAATCCTTCAAATCCTCCAATACTTTTTGAGGATTATCTGGTTCAATTGCACGTAATCTCGTCGGACTATAATCATTCAAACATTCTTCTATATGTCGACGTAGAGGTTCTTCTATTACCGTCGAATTATTCCTATGTAAATTCGAGAGAATGTCCCGAATAATACCCACGAATGTATATCTCGGATTCGAATAACGTTCGACTTTATTTTTCTTATGTATAATCGTCATTAACGTCGATAATTCTTGGTGTCCGAACTGTTTTCCCTCTTGCTTTAAAACGACAATTTTTTCCGCGAGAGAACTATGTTTATTATATTTTTTGGGTATTTCTGTAAAAAAATCGCGGAATTCTGGATGAATAAAACCCGTTTTATCTAGTCCACAATAATAAATAAATGCCGCATAAATAGTTTCAATATCAGGTTCGGATGAATATTGATTATTCGTAATCATACGCGTTCCAGTACGACGCGGATCATACATTGCCCCTGCTTTCGATATGTGGTTCGTATTATTCACTGTTTTTATTATAGATGTCAGTGTCTTCAAGTACTGTTCGATATTTACTTCTTCTTTCATAAAATAATCCAGAGGACGCATCGAAGCTCCTTCTTCATTACAACATGCGTTCTGTAAAAATGGTACATTCGACGCGGTTTTTAGTAGTACATTCTTAGAATCTACGACTTCTTGAATCGCCTGAATGATTCCAATCGTATATTGTATGATTTTAGATTTCATTACTAAAAAATCCTCCGTCTGTGATTTATCCCCCTTTCGCATTAATTCTAAGAAATCATTTTTAAATGTTTGAGAGAGAGGTTGTAAATGTTTAATAATATCCAGTTTTCCAATCGGTGGTAAAAATTGTTTCCAACCAGATATTTGGAGAGAATCTGGAATATTCTCTTCTTCTGGATTTAAAACTAGATAATCTCTCTTTTCTTGAAATAAATCTAAAATATCATTATTATTCAATGAAACACTACATATTGTCTTTATACGCTCTTTTAATTCTTCACGATTTACTTTATAAATAGCATTCCAAGGTTGAATCGTCTCATTACGCATTTTATATAAGACACATGAAAAGTATTCGATCGTAGTTAAATCTTCTATACCACCAAATGGATACCCTGAAAATGACCGTATACATCCTGGAAATGTTTTATTTATTTTAAGACCAATTATGGATTGAATACATGCGATTAATACAGATACAGATATAAGAATAATCATTTCGTTTCTGTAATATGGATAAGGTGCTAGTTTTTTCCCCTGTTTCTTTTCATTCTTGGCTACACGTTTCGCATATCCTTCTTCCGATGATACAATTTGTCTATCCTGTATCATATCTACCGAAATACGAAGTACATTTTCTTCGACGGTTTCGATCGGAATGTCTATATTTCTACAAATCGCAGATATAATATTATATATTTGTTCAGTTGTCTCATCTTTAAAGATCCGCTGATTTTCCGTAAATTTCATTAAATGTTCGAGAGTCGATATTTCTAAAACCGCATTTGTAGATACTTTAAATCCCGCGTCATTATATCCTTCTTCATCTGAAAAATCAACATATTTCATCGTTCGTCCACTGACTTTATCGACCACGCGATTTCCTATAATCTCGATTCGTTCTGGACTACATAATTCATCTAGTTTTTTGTTATAATCACCCCCATTACAATACTCTTGAGCGAGTATTAATAAGAAATCGGGTAATAATTTTACGTTTGTTTCCTTACAATATTTCCAAAAAGGTTCCTCGTTTTCGAGAGAATCCACGAATCCACGAATCGGATCTCTCGTAAATTTAGCCGCGAAACGGACAATATCATCTTGTTTCTTGGAAAAATCTTCTTGTTCTAAAATTAGTTCTAATAATGCCTCGTAAGGAGAATGAATTGATTCGACGACCTGTAAATTACGACCATATTCATACTCTAAATTATTGGTTCGTTTTAATTGGACGTCTTTAAGAAGAGTGAGTCTCTGAATAAATCGAATACGCTCGGTCAATTCTTTTTCTAAATGTGTTTTTAAATCTTCGAGAGAAACTTGATATCTACGGTCGAATTCCTTTAACGCCTTTTTTCTCGCATCATCCATTAATCTTTTATTTGTATCTCTAACTTCTTCTATCTTATCTCCTAAACGACTTTGTTTTACTGCACATTTCTTAGACATATTAGCAAATATTATGCTTGAATCAATAAACATTGTTTCATCAACATCTTTATCTTGTACCCAAACATCCTTCTTTCGTTGAAAATATAATGTTTTTTTACGAGCCTCCAATTCGATGATATCGCCTTCATCTTCTTCGGTCTTATCTTTATTAGTAGATTTCGGTTTTATTTCGACGATCGCATATTCTCCATCTTTTACCCGTTTTTTACCCTCAATCATTGTTTTCGCCAATTCGTTCGCCATTTCTCTCGGACATTCGTGTTTTTGAACTAAATTTTCTTCCAAGAATGCGAGAAATTTGTCGGGTAATCTTTTCTTCTGGTCTTCTTCATACTTTTTCAAAATATTATATGGAGTACTATCATAATCTTTATCATAAAATACATCACTATTATGGTTATCCTTCATAAGTGCATCCATTGAAGAGTATAGTTTCGTGATTATTTTCTGAGAACAATCGGTTGGTTTAATTCTCTCGATCTCTCCCATATCTTCAACTTCATCTTTTAAAATAGATAGATTATCGGGAGTTCTTAAAGATATCATCATCGTAGATAGTAGCATGGTAAATATCGTGCTTTGGTCTGTATGTAATATCTTATTTATCATTTCATTCGATGTCTTGTTTTGGTCGTCGGTCTTTCCTTTAAATTCATATAATGCTAGAAATCGGTCAAGTAATTCAGGGCTTTCTTTAAATATACGAATTGGAATTAATATACTTGGATTTATATTAAATTTATAACTTCTATAGTGATTAAATATAGCTAGTCTAGCTTGAAACTCTGCCTTTATTTCCGTAATTCTGTCTTTAATAAATCGACGAATATCGTTTGCATAATGTCCGTAGGTGATATCTTCTGAATATACTAAAAACGGTTCTAGTGCGTCCATAACCGTCGTTACTGATAATTTATTCTTTAATTGAGGTTTTATAAAATTAATCAAGAGTTTTGTTTTTGGGAAAATAGACGAGAGAAATTTCCGGAATTTATTCGGTTCTGCCCATTTCGATTCTTCCAAGATAAATTCCGTTGTTTTTGAGAGAAATCCGATCCCCGTTTCTTTTTCAAGACTCTCGTAATCGATCTCTTTATCTAGGTCATCTACGATATGCTGGATCATATCCGTAGTTTTCAAATTCTTTCTTAGAACTCGAAATAACATCAAATTCGTTTGGTGTAAATTTGTACGATCTAAAATGTTCGTAGATGGTAAATATAGTTTCGAATACTGGACAACTTGTTTAGGAAGTACGATAAGCGATTTAATCGCCATTTTATCTGCAGGGGTCATCTCTATACGTGAAGTTGTACGTTTACCACCTTCATTACATCTACTCCAAGTTGCGTTTGTCATTTTTGAATCTTCCATGGAATATCCACTTTCTAATTTCGAGAGACCTAAGTTATATGATTCAATTACAAATCTACGCATAAACGTATTTGACTGATAAACCGTTTTACTATAAAAGTCTTCGTCTTCTTGTATAATCGCCTCGATGTTCGTCATTACGCGTTTATTTGTAAGATAGGACGAATTATTTTGTTGTTCATGAAATGGTCGCATAGAATCTTCGAGAGATTGATATAATGAGAAATAACGGTTTTCTTCTCCAGATCGATTTTCATAGTATACGCGATTTTGGGTATTAATATCTTCTTTTAAAACTTGGACTATACTCAACAAGTCTTCCGTATATAATTTTTTCTGAGTTTCAACTACAGGTATAATCCATTTTAATCGTACATCTAATTCTTCCAGACGTTTTACAATAGGTTTATACGTATAATCTTTCGTTAGGAATGAACGAATATTATCATTTTCATCAAATCGAGAAAATTTTAAACGGAGTTCTTTATAACGTTCGACTAATAGATGGACTTTATTCATGACCGATTTACTACGGCTAGCATTTGGAATCGTAGATAATAATTCATCTATAATACTATTCACTTGTATATCTACACTATATCGTTGTTGAGATTCTGGTAACTCGATTAACTGGATAATATCTCCTAAATCTTCTAAAATAATTATATTTTGAGAGTTTCTATATAAATCATGTAACCTCTCTCGGAAATTCGGTTCATTCTTCGAATCAGATACTCCCCGAATAACCGCTTCACCATTATCCAAATATTCTATCGAAATATCTTCTTCTCTCGCCACAACATCTGCAATTTCATCTTTATCTAGACCTTGTATATCTTTAAGAGACCCGATTTTATCAAGTTGTGCGGGTTTCTCTCGAATCACTATTTTCTCAAATGGAATATGTTTTGGAATACCTTTATAATCAAAATTTACATAAATAACTTTCATATCTGGATAAGTAATTAGTTTTATTTGATCTTCTTCTAACTCAATAATCTCTCCAGTAATGGTAACTCTTATAGTAGCATTAATATGAAGTTCCACCCATGTTCCTGGAAGTAATCTATTTTGTCGTGCATAACCTTCTTCTTTTGCACGTATTAAAATATTCATTTCTTGAATAGATTCATCTGTAAATTTTCCATATTCATCAATATTTAAAGGATATCTATTTAAAGTAGTAATATTTATAAGACTAATGAAATCATCATCAATATATTCAATGAAAAATGAACCTTCATGAAGATCTGGATTCGGTGGTGCTAAAATTTCGACGATATCGCCTAATCGAAGAGAGATTTCTTCTTCATGAGATTCGATTTCTTCTTCTTTTTTAGATTCATCTTCTTCATCTTCTTCATAGTCTACTATTTCATCATCATAAATATTGCCATATATAGGATCTTTTCTTTCACTCATATATTTATATAGAGATACAAATATATAATCATCTAAATGAATTCGGTAATATTATCTATTTACCATTTTTTGTCCAACTGAATACCATAGAATAATTGAAATCAAACTACCACATATAAATCCATTTCCTGCAGAATTATATGTACGTCCTCCAGCATAATATCCTACTATAGGTCCAATAATATAAGAAATAATTGCGTAAAATGCCATTATGCCCATAAATACTTGCATATCTGCCATCGTATATATTAACCGTATATTTTTTTTCTATATTATCATATGAATTATCATAAATGATTTATAGAAATCGTATAAAGATAATCTTAGAATGTATATTATATTCTTAGATCTACTTCTATATATACGATGTCTATTACATATAATTTAAATACATTTCCTATGGATAGTAATATCCAAGAAAAAAAAAACAGTAATTATCGCATATTAAACTACAATAAATCTGCGGATGAGACATTATATGGCGGAATATATCGTTCTGTAATAACAGATCTTGAAGGAAATCTCCTTTGTTTTTCGACTCCTTCATCTATTTCAGAACAAGCATTCAAAAAAGGATTCCCTGAATTGACAGATTCAATGGTTGTTACAGAAATAGTTGAAGGAACGATGATCAACTTATTTTATGATAAAACGATTGAGAGTTGGGAAATCGCTACAAAAGGTTCGGTTGGTGGAAACTATTGGTATTATCGTAATCAATATCCTGATTTACCAGATACGATGGCTAAAAAAGAGCTTACGTTCAAAGAAATGTTTTTAGAGGCGATTCATTCAGAAGATATTAATAATAACGAATTCGTAAATATCCTAAATAAATCATATTGCTATTCCTTCGTATTGCAACATCCAAATAATCATATTATAAATACAGTTTCTGAAGCTACCGTTTATTTGGTGTCAGTTTATGAAATTTTGAAAAATACTGTAAAAACGATTTCCCGAGTAGAATGGCCATCTACTATTCCTGTTCCAAAACAATATTCCTTTTCTAGCTATTCTGAAATAGAAGTTCATGAAAATCTTACGACAGTATTGGATATGAGTCATCCATCCAGATATATTCCGATTGGTATAATGATTCAGGATCGATCTACTGGAATAACAACGTGTATTGAAAATACCGCTTATCAGTATTTAAAAGAATTAAGGGGGAATAATCCGAATCTAAAATACCAGTTTTTATGCGTAAGACAATCGGGAAGAATTTCTGAATTTCTCGCGTTTTTTCCAAAATATATTCCTCATTTCAACCGATTTACGATGGAATATATTGATTTTATTAAAGAAACTCATAATGGATACGTTTCATATTACGTAAAGAAATCTGGAATAAAAGTCTCGAAACGATATTTCCCTCTTGTATATCAACTCCATCATAATGTATATTTACCTTCTGTAAACGCTGGTACTCCGATAATCGTTAAAAGACCGATTGTGGAAGAGTTTATTCATCGTTTAGAACCAAAGAGTCTTATCTACTATCTCAATTGGAAAGAGGAATAATACGACGGAATTTTCTGGATTTTGTTTCTTTTACATTTTCCATATAATTTTTTGCTCTTTGTTTTACTATTTCTTTATTATTATCATAATATTTTTTATGGCGATGATTACTTGTATATATATTTACACTAACCAAAAATGAGACAAACTTTCTGAAAAAATATTCATATAGAATATACGTAAATGGAATCAACTAAAGTAACAACATTAAGTGATGAAGAAGTTGAATTAGAAATTCGCAATATTTTTAATCAAAATAAAATCCAGGATTTAAGAAAATTTATAGATAAACGTGCATGTTTAAATCGGATGAATCAATATCTAAATTACCTCTTTCATATTATTCAATCCGCAGGAGTATTAACAACCACAATTGCTGCAGGATATGATATGAAAGAACTTGTTTGGTTTGGCGTAGGGATGAATATAGTAGCCTCATTAATAAACGTTTTTGAAAAGTCGAACGATGCGATTTCCAAAAGAGTATTTAAAGATATACATGCGATTAAAAATGGTACATATGTTGACGAAGGAACCTTAGTAGAAATTGAGGATAAGCCATCTGCCGCAACAGCACCAGATTCAAAAAAGACGGAAGATATAGAATCACAGCATAAATTAAATGTAAAGAAAGCATTAAATATGCCTCTTATAAGTGATACTGCTTCAAAACAAGCTAATAAATCTTAGATATATTAATATTATTATCTGCGTTATATAAAATATGTCGTTTAAATTGTAAATAGTAGACTTGAACTTTATAAATATGTGATATAAAGTAACCAGCTAAAATCATGAATCGAATATAGATCGATTCTGGAATCGCGGGAAGAATAAACAGAAAAAGTTCGAATGCATAAAATACGATATGTAGATTATCTTGAACAATACACATAATATACTAAAATAGAATATATAATAAAATGGATTTAGGAAATTGAAATATATTTTATTATAAATAATAAAATATAATAAAATGAATCCATCAGAAACAACCAACCCATCTGAAATCGAACAATTAATCCAAAATGTTATTCTATCGCCAACATCTTGTCTGCAAAATCTAACTGTAAAACAGTTACGGATGCTTTCGTCACATTATCTACTTCCTATAAAACATAATAATCGATATATTCTAATAAAACATCTTATTCCTATTAAGGCGAGAGTTCAACGGATTTATCAACTAGAACAATCAAATTATAACGAAGAATGTCCGGTTTGTTTTAATGCGCTTTCTAAAACAACTTATATAGCTACACCATGTGCTCATATATTTTGTAAAAGGTGTATTCTAAAACATATTGTCATCGATGAACATCATAATTGTCCTTTATGTCGAAGTGTATGTGAATCAAAAGATATATTTATATTACCATTCGATCAAGAGATTGAAGACGAACTTCTGGGAATTTTAATTGTTACTCCCGAATTATTAAATACAAATCATTATCTTATAAATAATCATGATATAAATCGACAATATATTACAAATCCGATAGCGATTGATATTCTAAGAACATTCCAACAGAGACAAACGCTTCCGAGTAAAATAATATTATTTGTACGTATTATTCTAATTATTATTGCAATCAATATTCTTGCAAAAATATAGGTTATGATTGGTTTATTTATGCTTTCGATAATTGCATATACATTTCAGATAATTTGGCGAGATTTTGGATATATTTCATAGAATGTGCTTTATTTGCATCACTCATTTGTTTAATTGGATCTCTTAATGTATCAATTATTTTCACAATATCATTCGCATTCGCCATATATACTAAATCATCTTTATAGTCTTTTTCAAAGAAAAATTCGATTTTACCTTCTTCAATCACTTTATTATATGGTATATAAACAAAAATATGCCATGCCTTTAATATAGAAGTCGGATTCGCCTTTTTAAATAATTCAAAGGCGGTTTTTGTACTTCGAATATCCTCACTTTCTGGAAATATAGTAATAATATCATTTACAAAATCAAAAAAATGTGTATTAAATGCTTTTAATAAACTAGATTTATCGGTGGCCATCGTTATTTTTTATATTAGTATTTCTTTATTTTTATTTTAATTAAACTTATTAATGTGTATTTATACCAATGTATGTTGATGATTATATTGTTATGAAAATCCGTATGGATTTACAGGAACTTGAGAGACTTCCTTATTTCGCGCTTGTTCTAAACTCTCGATACTGACAGATTCTCCGACTTTATCTGGTCGATAATTATCAACTGGAGTTTGAATCGAATAATTATCGTGAATCGCAGATACATATGCTCCTATTTGTCGATTTCCACCACTACCTTTTGCACTTAATTCCTCTGGAGTCATATCATAAAACGTGTATTGTTCACTCAAGATATTTCCCATAGATTGTCCTAAAGTAATTCCGATGGGTTCTCCAATAACCCCTGTTGCATCAAGTTGTTTATTTTTAACATATGGTTCAAAATACTGAATAATCTCATCCCCAAATATTGCACTATATTTCTTAGATATAATTAATAATGCAGGTACACCGTGTACATTCGGTGGTAAAAGCAATTTTTTGCCATCTTCTAAAACAATCTGTATTTGTCCAGTATTAGGATTTATAATACGTTTATCAATACAAATCGCGTTCACTTTATCTATTAATCCTGTAGTAGTAATAAATTTCAAGATTTTTTTAGAATGTGGGCAATAATTACTATAATATAGAATATCCATATGTGGACTATATTATACATATGAAAAACTCTTCTCTCGCATCGAACGTATTTTTTCTAGAATTGTCTAATACACATTTTTATTTCACACAAATAGTATAGAGTAACCTGTTTTGGAAATAAAAAATAAAATAAACTAATGCGAGGAAAAACATTTGTATATAATGACGAGTATCTAATTTTTTGGCGATTCCTATCCATAAATATGATACGATTGTCATAATCATAAGAGAAAAATTAAATATTGAAAGATAGTAAAAATATTGACAATATTCTGTACCAAGAGTTCCAAAAATGTATTGTTCTATTGTAGACATTTATACTATTTCGAGAGATTTTTTCTAAATTATCTAGAATATCTTATATCTAGAATCTCTCAAAACAACTAACTAAAAAACAAGATAAAATACAAATATATACTATATTATTGTTATATATACAGATGGATAATCTAAATATATGGAAAATTATTGATTCTTATTTTAGAGATAATCCACAATCTTTAGTGATTCATCATATAGAATCTTATAATGATTTCTTTAAAACTGGTATTTTTCAGATCTTTCGAGATAATAATCCAGTTCGTCTCTCAAGTAGATATAATGAAGACAATAAAGATTTTTTAAATAAATGTGAACTTTATCTCGGAGGGAGAGATGGAACAAGAATCTATTTTGGAAAACCAGTTATTAGTGATAATGACCGAACACATTTCATGTACCCAAATGAGGCACGTCTTAGAAACATGAATTATGCGATGACAATACATTATGACATAGAAGTCGAAATAACCAGTATTTTAGCGGAAGGAGAGACTCCTATGATTATTGGAGGTGAAAGTATTTCGGGTGGAGAAGACTCGGATGAATCGGATAATGACGAAGAGAGACGTAATTTTAAAGAAGCTAAATCGAACGATCCAAATCCAACAGAAGATGTACAAGAAGAAGCTAAAAAAGAACTGAAAAAAAAACAAAGATTAACTGTTTTAGATAAAATGAAACTAAATGCTCAACGAGGATTAGCGAAGTTACCTCCTGGTCAGGTAGCGAAAATCCGCGAATTAACTGAACAATCGATGATACGACCTGGCGTTCAAAAACAAAATTTTATTTTAGAAAAAATATTCCTAGGACGTTTTCCAATAATGGTACAATCCGAATTTTGTATATTAAATAATCTTCCTAAACAAGTACGTTATAATATGGGCGAATGTAGAAACGATTTCGGTGGATACTTTATTATTGACGGAAAAGAGAAAGCGGTTATTCCACAAGAGAAATTCGCGGATAATATGATGTATATTCGAGAGGTCGACGATGGGAACTACCTATATTCTGCCGAAATACGTTCTGTTTCAGAGAATGTATCAAAACCGATTCGAACTCTCTCTATTAAAATAGTAGCTCCGTCGAAAGATGTTCCAGGAGAGACGGAAAAACGTCCAAAACAATATACCTATGAAAATATTGTAGTAAATATACCAAATGTACGTAAACCAGTTCCTCTCTTTATTGTATTTAGAGCATTAGGTATTCTCTCGGATAAAGATATTATTACAATGTGTCTTTTAGATCTAGACCGATATTCTTCGATGGTCGACCTATTTATCCCATCAGTACATGATGCGGGAGCAATTATGACGCAAGTTACAGCTCTAGATTTTATCGCAATGTTAACAAAAGGGAAAACAAAAGCACAAGCATTAGAAATTCTCTCGGATTATTTTTTCCCTCATATTGGAGAGATAAATTTTATTCAAAAGGCATATTATTTAGGATATATGGTATTCCGATTGTTAAAAGTATATATTAAAGTAGATGAACCAACGAATCGCGATAATTTTAAATTTAAACGCATTGAGCCTGTTGGTACATTAATAACTGAGTTATTTCGCGAATACTATAAAATCCAAAAGAATAATATTCAATTACGATTCGAAGAGCAGCTTTATTTTAAAGCCGCTGAATATGAGAATGATTTAGCCTCCCTAATTAATCGTAATTATATAAAGGTATTTTCCGAGAAAATCGTAGACATTGGATTTAAGAAAGCGTTCAAGGGAAATTGGGGAGCCCAGTCTCATACGAAACGTATTGGAGTAGTACAAGATTTGAATCGTCTCTCACATAATTCTGCATTTAGTCACCTAAGAAAGACGAATCTACATCTTTCTGCTGGATTAAAACTCGTAGGTCCTCGTGTATTGCATTGTTCTCAGTGGGGATACTTTGACCCAATTGATACGCCTGATGGTGGAAATATTGGTCTTCATAAACATCTATCTATTGCAACTTATATTACAAAGGGTGTAAGTAGAGAGCCAATGATTCGTTGGTTAAGAGAAAATGCAAAAGTAAAGTTAATAGAAGAGTGTATGCCGATTCAACTAGGAAATACGACGAAAGTTATTATAAATGGATTATTATTAGGAATTGTAGAAGACCCAATTGAATGTGTAAATAAATTTAAACTATTTCGTAGAAATGCACTTTTACCAATTTATTTTAGTATTTCATTTGATATAAAACAGAATACTATTTTTATTTATACGGATGCAGGAAGACTTACTCGTCCAGTATTCTATCGCGATTTAGAAGTTGATATGGATGATCTCGGAAGTGAAGAAACCGAAGAAAAAATCGATAAACGTAAATCTCTCAAATTCTCATTTGAGAATATGGAAATAATGAATAAAATCGATAAGGACGAATTTACATGGACAGATTTAGTAGCAGGATTTAACGAACGAAATCCAGAAGTCTCTTTTTCTACTCAAGATATGAAGATCTATTCTCTCGAAGAATTATATAAAGATAGTCGTACAAAATCACCTGCAGCATTAACTGCATTTAAGCGAAAGAAAGCGATTATTGATTATATTGATACGAGCGAGAGTGAGGATGCATTAATTGCGATAAATGCGGAAGCATTAGAAGATACTTCGAAACCGTATACTCACATGGAAATTCACGAATCTCTCATAATGAGTATGATGTGTAATTTAGTTCCATTTATGCAGAATAATCCTGCGACACGTAATTCATTTTCTTGTGGTCAAAGTAAACAGGCAGTTTCAATGTATCATACAAATCACCGTGTACGTATGGATAAAGCCGCGGTTATCTTAAATAGTCCCCAGATTCCATTAGTTAAAACGCGATATATGGAACATATAAATGGAGAAGAAAATTGTTATGGAGAGAATGCCATTGTTGCGATTATGTGTTATACTGGATATAATGTAGAAGACGCAGTATTAATCAATGAAGGGGCATTAAAACGTGGATTATTTCGTACTACCTATTATTCCACATATGAATGTCACGAAGAAAAACCAAATCCAGATTCTCAAACACTTTTTGTAAATATAGAACATACTACAAATGTTGTAGGGTCAAAAATAAACCAAGATTATAGCAAACTCGACGAATATGGAATTATTCGAGAGGGATCTACCGTTACAGATGAAACCGCAGTTGTAGGAATGGTAACCTCTGTTACTGGGTCTATCTCGAATATAAATGTATCCAAGAAACCGAAAAAAGGGCAATTAGGAATCGTAGATAAAACGTTTTTAACGGAAGGCGATGAAGGAACGCGAATTGCAAAAGTTCGTATAAGAGAAGAACGAATTCCTGCGATTGGCGATAAGATGGCATCTCGAGCGGGTCAAAAGGGAACAGTTGGATTAGTTGTTCCAGAAGTAGATATGCCATTTACCAAAGACGGCATCCGACCCGATATTATTATTAATCCACATGCAATTCCAACGCGTATGACGATCGGACAATTGGTGGAAGCAATTACTGGAAAGGCGGGTGCACAATATGGGGCGTTTATCGACGGAACAGCATTTAATTCAAAAGGATTAAAAGTCGGTAGATTTGGAGAGATGTTGACAGAGGTAGGATATCATTCCAGTGGATATGAATTATTATATAATGGTATGACTGGCGAACAAATCGAGACAGAGATATTTATTGGACCAACGTACTATATGCGATTAAAACATATGGTAAAAGATAAGATTAATTATCGCGATACTGGACCACGTACCGCATTAACTAGACAGCCTGTCGAAGGACGAGCAAATGATGGAGGTCTTAGAATTGGAGAGATGGAACGTGATGCGATAATTGCTCATGGGGCAACGAATTTCTTGACCGAATCAATGATGGAGCGTAGTGATAAATATTATATTGCAATTTGTAATAAAACAGGTATGATTGCGGTATATAATCCGTCGAAAAATTTATTCTTAAGTCCTATGGCAGATGGACCATTACAGTATGTTGGAACGACGGATCGAGAGAATATACAGATCCAAAATATTAGTAAATTTGGGAGAAGTTTTAGTGTAGTTACGGTTCCATACAGTTTTAAATTATTAATACAAGAACTACAATGTATGAATATACAGATGAGGATAATTACAGAAGATAATATTGAACAATTAGAATCAATGTCCTTTTCAAGGAATATCGAGAGATTACTGAAAGTAGAAAATGCGGATTTAAAAGATATTAATATGAAGGATATTATACGGGATATTCGAAAACTAACCGGAGAGACAGATATTAAGACACCAGAGAGAGGTGAATTAGGTGCATTTACTATTAAACCAGATATAGCAAAGAAAGAGTCCTATATATCTCCTGATTATGTAGTATCATCACCCGGTTATCCAACTTCACCCGGTTATCCAACTTCACCCGGTTATCCAACTTCACCTGGTTATCCAACTTCACCCGGTTATCCAACTTCACCTGGTTATCCAAGTTCACCCGGTTATCCAACTTCACCCGGTTATCCAACTTCGCCTTACCTAGAAGGAGAAGGAGAAGGTGAAGGAGAAGGAGAAGAAGAAAAAATAGAAGGAGGAATTTATGAAAAACACGAGTATAAAACTGGCGATCGTATTTCTATCAAGGGAGAACAACCTAATCCAGAAGATTTTTGGGTAATTACACATAAAACTCCCGATTTTATAACAGCAGAAAATAAAAACGAAAATTCACAATCGACGGATAGTATACGAGTATTAGACAAATCGGAAGTATTACCATATGAAGAAATGCAGTATTATAATATGCCACCACAATATCATTCACCTTATCCTTATCCTGAGAATCCTGTTCCACAATATAATCCAGGATTACCTACTAGTATAAGTGTTAATCCAATTATTAAGATTGTAAACGGAGACGATAAATCATCTGGAACGTTAGATTCTGGAACGGGAACTGGATCTACTGATACACCAATGGTTATTCAGTCAAATAATAATGAAAAAACTGATTCACCTAAGGAATCTAAATCGATAAACAGTGGTGGAGACATTGATCTTTCGAAACCAATGATTGTAAAAAAAGTATAAAATTGATATAAAATGAATTAAATATTACGATATAATAAATACAATATATTATATCATAATGTCGCTCTCAAATAATAAAATCCTTAAGATTTATAAGTCTAGGAAAACCGCGATTGAATTATTAAAATCTCTAGAATATAATGTATCAGATTACAATGAGTTTAGCATTAATGAAATCGATGCGATGGTTACAAATGACCAGTTAGATATGTTACTCCAACATTCAACCACTAAACGTAAAGTATATATTAAATACTTTACAAATTTAAAAAATATCCGAAAAGAAAATCTAGATACTTTAATCGAGGATTTATTCGTTTTAGACTCTGTTCTTACAAAAACGGATATTTTGATGATTATTTCGAATGAAGAACCAAATGATACAATTAAAGAAAAAATGAAATACTTATATGATCATGACGGCATATTTATCGTAATGCATAATATCGAAAGACTTCAATTTAATATTCTAAATCATATATTAGTTCCTAAAGCAACAATTTTAGACGAAACTGATCTACAAGAATTATTAACTAAATATAATCTAAAAAGTAAGGAGCTTCTGCCAGATATTTCGAGATTTGATCCATTATCACTCGCGATTTGTTTAAAACCAGGAGAAGTATGTAAATTTGAGAGAAATAGCAATACCGCAGTAAGTACTTTATATTATCGTCTATGTATATAATTATAATTTATTCTTATAATATAAATACATATAACAAATAATGTCTGCCGATTTAACTTTTAGTGATACAGATTTTTTTTATAATAATATAAATGCTCCGATTAAGTTCAATCCTAATCTATGTACTTTATCCGACGTAAGCCTTAATGAAGCAATAACAAAGGCTTTGAATTTACCGAATGATATTACACATGGTGTACTTCCAAAGACGGATCAAACTGCTGGTCAATGTACTTTAAAAAAAGCAACCGCGGATGATGAAAAATTAGACCAAAAATTTAAAGCAAAATCTTGGAAACTCAATTATGTAGGCAGTGGTATTAATCAAAAATGTAGTTGTAGTAAAGCAGATCCAATAGAATATATACCATACGATAATTTAGAACTAAAATATGCTAATGCAACAGATTTAAAAGAAGATGTCGAATATGTATGTAAGAATTCAATTCCAGTGACAATTAAAGATAAAACAATTAGCGATATTACATTAGATCAAACTAAAAAACAACAATTAATAAATTCAACTGTACAGTATTATAAAGCCGCGTGTGCAAATAAAGATAAATCTGTAGAACTAATAAAGACTAATTCTGTAAATCAAGATAGTGATTTAAAATATGAGGATACAAAAGAATTCTATAATCGAGAATATATAAATCGTATTAATTTAGGAATTGGTATAATAACGACGTGTGGATTTATATTCTATACATTTATATCTGGTAGTCAATCTATTACGCCATCCGCATAAAATAATAATATACTATATAATATATTATTATGCCGTTAGACGATCGTATTTATTATATCATTGATACTCCTGTAGTAGATACAAGCTTTATAGAACTATATACTAGTACTAGTGGAAGTCCTAATATAAATATCATTAACAAAACCACTACTAGTACTATTTATTATTCAGATATTGTTACAGCGAGAGATTTTAATGTAGACGTTAGACCAGCCGATGTATCTGGCATTCCAACTACACCTTTTCCATCAATAGCTTATGCAAGATCTGAAAATCCATATATTATATCTCAAGCTTTAAATATATATGATTTATCAAAAGAACTTTCAAATAGACTTATTAATTTTATAAATGATATTCAATTAGTAAATAGATGTAATTCATTTATTTCTCCAAATCGAGATGCTATTCCAAATGATTGTCAAGATACATTTGATGGATATTATAGTAATGATGGTATTAATAATAGAAAATTACCATTATATGTTCGTACCGTCATGAATACTACAAATAGAAAAAAACATTTACCACAACAATCATATGATTTAAATAATTTAATTATTAAATATGATACTATTATTAGTCAGATTACAGTTTCCACTGAAGATTATGACGAAATTAAAAGAATGCATGACAATAATGTAGCATTGCGAAATGAATTAGATCAAAAACTTGGTGAAATATATAAATATAAAGATTCTAAAATTATGCAAAGTCAATATAATTTAGATAAAACAGTTTATACGAATGTTTTATTAACTGTTTTAGCAACATCTATGATATATGTAGTATTTTCTAGATTATAGTTTTATAAAATAATATCACTAAAAACAATATAATGGTAGTATATATTTAATGTCAGGTATTGAAGGATTTTCTTTTGAAAAAGAAGGATTTTTTACATTTACTACAACTCCTCAAACAAAACAAGATATTTTAAATAATCAACAAGTATTACAAAGTGAATCAAATGACTTAAATGTAAAAGATGCTGAAATCAATAAAAATTATCGCAAAATTTTAGCGAATATTAATAACTATAATGCACTACGAACAGATATGCAGATGGATACTAGTAATTCATTGCCATATAATAAAATTACTATTCCAGATAGTACCGATATGATACAAACAATTACTGATGTAAGAAAGAAAGATATTAATACACTATTATTACAACAGAATTATATATATATTGTAGGAAGCGTTACTTGTGCAACATTATTAATAGCCGCAATTATAATTGGTCGAAATCATGCCTAATATAGTATATTTAGTATATAAAATATAATATATTTCTATATATTATATTCTATTCGATGCCAGACGTATACGGTAATCTATCAAATCAGTTTCCAGATATTATGGCAATGACAAGTGATGCTTTAGTAAATAATAATGCTCCATTAACTACTTTAAAAAATAATTTAGATGGGTTGAATACCAAATTAACTACACTTCAAGGTCAATCAAATACACTTTTAACGAAACAGGATTCAGTAAATACAATCTTAACAAACGAACATAGTCGTTTAGAAGAAAAGAAACAGAGTGTTGATAATGCATATTCAAGTCAACAGCGTGCTATTTATATGAATGATAATATACAAAAAAAATATAATGCTTATTCAAAAATATTAATTGCTGTTGTAATAGGTGCAGCAATATTATTTGCACTTTCTTTTTTACAATCATATGTTCCTTTTATTCCTTCATCTATTTTTGTGATTAGTTATATTATTATTATATCCACAGTCGCAATCTATTCGATTAACATTTATAGAGATATTCAACGTCATGAACGTTTAGATTATGATAGATTATATATGAAACCAATGTCCGCATCTGATAGAATGGATTCTTCAGGAGATTTCTCGTATAACCTACAACTAGCTATGGGTCTTTGTGATCTTAGTACACAAATACTTGAAGCACGTGACGATGGTCTTCATTGTACTACGATAACTAATACTAATGGATTCCAAAATATGGATGGACTTGGAAATTTAAATGATGAGGAGTTTACAAGTTATTCAAAATACCAATAAGACAACTATAAATAATTTAGACATACTACTATATTTTTAATGGAATACATTTTATCAATATAAATAAAATGGCGACTGACGCATCTACATTTACTGACTATTTAAATAATTATTTAAAAAAACTTACTTCTATTATTAATACTGAAACAAGTTCTGTAAACTCTATTTTAGATAAACTTCAAAATGTTTCTTTAGTAGAAGTGAATGATTTAACGAATCACTTAAATAAGCAAAATCAACAAATGGATAAACAAATTACAAAAGTATATAGCAGTACGAATGGTGTAAAAGATATCAATACACAATATGAGGTTGCAGAATTAAAAATAATTAAAGAAAATAATAACATTCTATTAATTATTTATTATATCATCGTAGGTATTTTCGCATTCATATTATTCTATTTTAGACAAAGTACTTTATATATAAATATCGGTATATTAGCATTATTTATTTTTTATCCATTTATCATATTATTTATTGAAAAAATATTTTATACAATATTCAATTGGGGATACAAATTAATTATGAGTAATAGTTTAATAAGTAATATATATATTCAAAGTGATTATTAATTTTAAATTTTTTATAATCATTATATAGTAATGGGAGATTGTGCTTTTGATCATATTAAATATGCAAATTCAAATTCAGATTTAAAAAAAGCATATGGACTTGATAAACGTTCTCTTCAAATTCACTATTTAAGATATGGTATAAACGAAAGACGTAGTCCTTGTGGCGATATTAATCCAACATGTACTTTTAATCCTCAAACCTATATAAATAATTATGAAGATTTAAAACGAGCATATGGAACAACAAAACTACAAGATGCAACTAATCATTATCATAAATATGGAATACATGAGAACAGAATCATATGTAAAGCTACCCCCCCTCCCCCTCCCGCTCCTACCGAAACACAAGAATCGAACACCTATTCCAGTAACCCACAATTTATGAAACAAACAAAACAAGAAGATCCAAAACTCACCCAAGAACAACAAGATGAAGTAATGACTTTTTTTTCAAACTTCTTATTAGAAAAAGTAAAATATGCGAACAACCAAATTACACAAGTACAATCTATTGTTGAGAAACTAATTGGTTTAGATTTATTGACTACTGCAAATTTAGTTTCGGATATTTCTGCAGAAAACACTTTACTTGATAAAGAAATCGAAGAAAGTAAATCTAAAATAAATCGGTCAAGTATTGTAAAATGGAAATATCAAGACGAAAAGTTAGACGAATTGAAATATCAAAATTATATATTATATATTATATTTTACATACTAGTATGTGTATTGGGAACAGTTATGTACTTTTTTAGCGATTCAAATATGTTAGTTCAAGTAATCGTATTTCATGTTCTATTAGTATGGCCATTTATTATTTACTATTTTGAATTAATAATATATACAATTTGTAAATATATATATGCCTATTCATATGGAATTCCATACGAGAAAGTCTATTTCGGATTTACATAAATAGATATATTCATTATAAATCAATCGATTGTAAAAAAGCGTGTTTCGTCTTATGATTCACATAAATAACAGTTTGTTCAGGAACAATTATATATCCCGATCCAATCGGTTCACTAGATACGACAAGTCCATTTTTAACAGAATAATAGAGAGATAATGCGGGTAAAGTAATTCCATACTTATATCGTGTGATTATCGAAAATTCAGAATTCGAGAAAATAAAGTTCGCCAAATATTTCCGATATTCTTTCGAGAGAATCTGAAAAAATGGAAGTAATATGTTTTTATGAAATTCTTGAAAATCAATATTTTTGGTTTTATCGAATTTTCGTAATATTGTCAAAAATAGATAAAATATTTGTTCTGAATCGGTTTTTCCGAAAATATATTCTTGTAAATCTTTATCGATATATTTCATTAATTTACTTGGTTCAATATCAAACTTATACAGTTCCCCATTATGTGCAAAAACAGCGTCGTTATATACAAATGGATGTGTATTTTCTAAAACAGTTTCTGCACTCGATTCACTACACTCCCTAGTACTACATCTTTGTCTAAGATGTATAATCACTGGATCTTTTATTTTCGGAAGGTCTAATAATAATTGTATACAGATATATGGAGACATAGGACAACTCCGTTTTACCCATTTGTTATGATATTGATATGCAATCCCCATTCCGTCTAATCGTGGTCCATAATCTCTTTTAGAAAGTGAATATCTCGATTTTTTTTGAGAACGTTGTGCTACTATTTTTTTAATTTCATTTACATTTAATATATGGTCAAACATAAAAAAAAGCCTACACATCTATAATATAATAATTTATATATATTATAGATATTTTTTTATTACAACACATATTCTATTATGCATCTACATCAACTTCTGGAACATTTCTAAAATCAATAGCATCATCAACTATCATATCATTTTCCTTTCTCTTTACATTTTTCCATTTTGACTTTTCATTTTTCCCAAACTTCTTATCCATATACTCATGCACTTCTTTCGGCTGAGGTCCTTTTGTTCCATATGTATCATTATGCCATTTCTTAAAGTCTTCACTAACGCATGTCTTATTCAGAATAGATCCTGGAGAATATTCATAATATTCACAAATAAATTCGGTAATTACATCCTGGCTCTGGCGATACTTATCAGTCTCTGTAGTTACAATTTCACAATCATCCACTTTTCCGCCAGTTTGTAATACGATGTCTATTAATAAATCCATAAATACATACTTGAATTTACCGTCTAATTTTTTCTCAATATCTGGAACTAATTTAAACTGATATGGCTTTAATGGATCATCTGAAACAGGATTATTCGTAAAAAGCGATAAAAACGATACGAATCGCATACGACGCCATGTACCATGATCCATCGCATTCAGTTTTAATACTTGATTTGCACATAATACCATTTTAAACTGAGGATAAAATTCTAGAGGTTCTATCATATATGGTGCTCGTGCAGTAATCTTATCATTTCCCGCTGTAAATTGCTTCATAATACCTTCATTTATTACGTCGCCTTTGGACGTTTCTCCCATTACTACATACCGCTTTCCCTTTAATCCTACAATTTCTGGAGCTAATCCACCGACCTTTGTTCTTTCTCTCGAAGTAATTGCGGAAGGTGGTAAATCGTATTTATATCCGCCCAATATCATCCCCATTAGACTCGTAAGCACCGATTTACCATTCGATCCTCCACCAATATAATTATTAAATGTCTGGTCTTTCGCTACTCCAATTAGTGTTGACGCTAAATGCTGCCACATATATTTCTTTAATTCGGGAATCGGAAATAATTGGCTCATAAATGTCTGGACTTCTTCAATGACTTCTTTATCATTAATTAAATCATTCTTGATATAATCGATATACGTAGAAATCGATAAATAATCGTCTGGTTTTCCTGGACGAAATACTCCCTCTTTAAAATCCCATACACCATTCTTAAAGCACATAAGATAAGGATTCATATCTAATTGTTTAAGAAATCCACCTTCATAGAACCGATCTTTCGCCTCTATCATAATATTTTTCTTATCACTCGTCTTTCCTAAACGACTATGTATCGCTAATATTTTATCTAGTCGATTTTTCATCTTTTCAATACGATGATCTCCTTCTGGTAATGCAACCATTTGACTATTTAAACTATCTGCTTTTTTCCAATATAATTCTCGTAACTCATTCGATATTGCCGACCGAAGAGTTGTTCCTGAATCTATCTGCGACCATCGATGATTTTGATATTGATACCAAATATTATCTTTTACGCTTACACATACATATTCGCCGTTTTTCAATTGGTATAATACTTCGGCTAAATCGGCTTCTCCGCACCCCGCACATTTTTTATTTGTATCTGTATCACTAGATGCTAGTGATGCCAGGGATGAATCAATTGTCTTTTCTATATAATAGTCAATCGTATTTTCTCGAACTTTTGCAAACTTTTCAGGAGCATCGGTTTTTGACCAATACATGAGTGATCTTTTTGTTAATCCGGCCGTATTTGTCGTAGTCGACTTTTCCCATATTTCATATAATTCATGTATAGTTCCAAAATCGAATCGTGTTGCTTGAGAACTAAACGCTAGCCAAATAATAAAGTATAGTGGATTCATTCGTTTTAAACACCATCCTACACGAATCCATTTTGAATAAGAACCTTCATCATAATATGATGGTGGTAGTGTCATTGTATACTCATATATTTCGCGCGGTTCCAAGTGACGTCTTACATCCGCACTTTCTAAAAACTCTTTTACCGACATATCTAGTTGCTCTCTAGTAGTAATCGTCGCATATACTCCCGCAGACATCAATGTATTTGATAATAATAAGGATGTATTTTGGTGAGACGATTTTGTTACGGTTTTTTTCGATTTTCCGGTAAACTCTGCATGCTCATCCGCAAATTGACTTTTAAAGAATGTGGAATAATGATTTGGGTATCTCGCGGATAATTTAAATATATTCGCTGGTACATCGAACATCTTCATATTTTCCGGAATCATTCGAAATTGTTGATCGGTCGGGTCATATGAGATATTATATACGGTAGTTAATTTATACATTTCATGATTTGGTTTTTTAGAACCATATAATTGCCAGTTGGTATGCCCTATACTAATTCCCTCGTCTAAAACGTCCTCCCATGTATTTATTAGAGGTAAGCTGTTATCCCATGCTTCTTTTAACTTAGGAAGCACCTTCCTACGGAGGAGGATCTGAGTGGTACGATCCGCCTGAATACCGATAATCATATGTATTCCATCTTTTGTTTTATCTTCGAGACAATTTACTGTCGTTTTTTCTAGAATGTAGATTGGGAACTGTGTATCCTCGTCGAATTGGAAGATTTCTTTTAAAGTGTCTAAATAAATATCTAACATATCATTCTTATGATCAGCAGTATATTGACGCGTTTTAATACTCGTATCAAAACGCATATCAATATCAACAAGGATAGGTCCACCACTTTCTAATTGTTTTTCTGTTAAATATTCCGATTTATTTTTTGCGATAACTTCCTTTCCATAGAAATTCATAAATTCAGGATACTCTTCTGGTGAAAAATAATAACAACCCCCGTAAACGCCATTATCCGAATCGGCAATCCGTGTATTTGTCATATACGGATGCTTCGTTTTATCATAATTAAAGACCTTTAAGTAATCTCCGATCTTTTTCGGTTTTACTTTAAATTTCGGTTTCGGTTCATTCTCGGATATCATTTAGATAATATAGTAATATATATTTATATCTCTTCTATAAATCCTATTTAAATGTTCAATTTTATGGACGAACCGATATATGATATTTATAGAAAATTGAAAGAAGAATATAGAAACTATATGAAAATATATCTATCATATATAGTATTGATTTAAGAAAATGCGATTCTGTCAAAGTTGTAATAATATGCTTTATTTAGGTATTAATCCTGAAAATTCGAATGAACTTACATATTATTGTAGATTTTGTGGTAATACCAATGAAATTGTATCAGAATCTGGAATATGTGTATTGAATACACAGTTCAGTCAAAGCGAACAAAAATTTAACCATATTATTAACGAATATACAAAATTAGATCCAACGTTACCAAGAATATATAACGTAAAATGTCCAAATGATAAGTGTAAGACAAATTCTATTCTAGATACGGAAGATCTAAAACCCACGGAAGTGATTTATATACGATATGATGATAGTAATCTCAAATATCTATATATGTGTATATCTTGTGATACGACGTGGAAAACTGGCGATCGTAAATAACAAACGATACTGGAAAACTGGCGATCGTAAATAACAAACGATACTGGAAAACTGGCGATCGTAACTAAATAAAAATATATAAATTATTATATATGTTTACCGAATTATATTTACAAACAACAAATCCAAAACTAACATTCGACGAGTTTTTCAGTATAAAAACATTCAGCAATATTTGTATCTCGGCAATATTTCATACAATTATTTACGTATCTTTCTCTAATTTATTTAGTTATATTTTTTTTGGTACATTATTATCCAAAATAATCAATATCCGATTATGTATCATTCTTATAATTATTATGTTTTTTGGATTTTTCGCAAGATTTTTACACGTAAAAGAAGTATATCAAGCATATGATTCGAATATCGAAAAAACGAGAAATCATTTAGACCGACTCTATATAGGATGGATATTTATTTCATAGAAAATTGATATTCATTTAAAAAAAATAGTATAGAAATATACTATTATAGATTATACAATATGGCTGACGAAGATTATGAATCTGATATTGAAATTGAATCTGATTCTGAATCAGAAACAAAAGATGTAAAACGAAATACTCCCAAAAAAGTAATACCAAAAACAGAAGATGAATCCGAAGATGAAGTTGAACCTTCAGATAATGAAGATGAAGACGACGAGAATGAAATCGACATTAGTGATAACGAACATGATAATGAAATAGATGATGAAGATGGTATAGACGAAGATGTTCAAAAACCGCCAATTGTCATTACGGATCTAGATATTGATTTAGACGATGATAATAATGACGACGACGACGAAGAAGATGATGATGAAAATTATCTTCAAAAATTCGGAGAAAATTGTCAGAAAAAAGTCATCGAAGAATATCATCCAGAATTACAAGCTCATAATACGGATGAAATAGAAACCCTATCTCGAGTAGTTCGTAATGAAATTGGTCAGATAATCGATCCATTTCATAAAACAATTCCTATATTATCGCGATACGAAAAAGCAAGGATTTTAGGCGAACGAGCGAAACAGTTAAATGCTGGTGCAGAACCTTTCGTTGAAATAGATGAAACACTCATTGATGGATACCTTATTGCCTTAAAAGAATTAGACGCAAAAAAAATACCATTTATTATACAAAGACCTTTACCGAATGGAGCATCCGAATATTGGTGTTTAAGAGATTTAGAAGTTCTATAGTTAGACCGACCTATCCTTTCCAATGTTTTCCACAATCTAAACATGTTACAAAAATGGTCGCTGGTTCATCTGCTGAACGAATCTGTAATTCATAATAAGTACATTTTTTCGATCTACATTTCTTACATGTATACATATCTGTACTAGCTTCAATATTCGTAGTGAGTTTCGATTTATCGCGAAGTATTTTTTGCTGAATAAGAACGTCCCAACGTTGAGGATTCATTTCATGATGTGTCATAAACGCAATCGTATACGGTTCAATCTCCTCGGTAAGAATAATGTTTTGGAAATTCACATTCTTTAAATTCATAAAAATCGTCCTTAATCGATCGGTATAAATTTGTACGAAAAACGGATTTTCCCATTTCTTAATTATTTTTCGAGAAGTAGCCTCCTTTATCGCGAAATTGAAAATTCCCTTTTCTAGATTTGCGAAGAAATTCAACTTTTCGGAAAACGCGGGATATAATTTTTCTAATTGAATACATACTTTGTTACGAAAGGTTTTCGGTTCTTCAATCTTATATGACATAGATAATAGTATACATGTCATAATACAATAATATTTAAATCAATTTTCTATAGATATTCCTCTTCTTCTAGTTCATCCGAACATTCTAATACTTTTTCTTCTTCTTGAACGGATTCTATCTTATCAAATACGGTTGGTTTTCGTTTTTTTGCGGATGGTTTAGCAATTTTTACCATGTTCCTTTCCGCCCATTTAGGAACCTTCTTTTCTTTTTTCTGAGTAGAATCTACACTTTCTGATTCAACCGTCTCACCATCTTCTTCGTCTTCATCATCTTCATCATCTTCCTCTATACAATCATCTACGACGAATCCGTCTTTTGCATAACCAGTTTTTGTTTTAGGCATCGCCTCCTCCTGATCCGAATCTTCTGAAACTTCCGAATCTTCAGAGCCAATATCTTCGAATCCACCGAAGAGATGTTCGTATATCTTATCCCACTCTTTCTCTGTAATAGACGAGACATCTTGGCCTTCTAATTGATTTACTAGGAGGCATGATCCGAATAAAAGTAGCCTATCAATTGGTGGTGGAAAATCGTATTTATTTTCTTGTCCAGCGCGTCCTGTTTTCTTTCCGTAAACAGAGATAAAGTATTTTTTTCCACCTTCCTCATTTTGCTGGTTGATATCCCATGTAGTTAGGAGTTCAAATCCGTCGGCGGTTTTAAATCCCGCTTTTTTATAGAGTTCTTCTTTAACGTATGTCTTTACGTTCAATTCTTTTATAGTCCCAGTTTTATCGATAATTAATAGTTTAGGCATCTCTCTGGATTAGAATAAATAGAATGAAGTATTTAAGCCGTTTCTATTAATTAATTTAGATAAATATATAGGGATAATATATAATATGACAAATCGTAAAAAAACTTCAAAAAAAAGAGGAGGAAATATTTTTAGTTTTTTGAGTGGTTCAATCGACTCAACCAAACCATTAACTTTAGTACCAAAACTTAAAAGTTTTTTAAAAGATAATATTCTACCATTTGTAACTAACATGGAATATAAAAAAAAAATTGACGAGTTTATTGCTACCGAATATGTTGCTAATAACGAAGATGAAAATACACCATTTAATAATGCGGTAAAAGAATTCCAAAATTTAATATCACGGTTAGACTTTAATAAAAATCCCATCATGCAAAAAGAAGAATCCAAACAACAACCTAACCCCGTACAACAACCTAACCCCGTACAACAACCTAACCCCGTACAACAACCTAACCCCGTACAACAACCTACCCCCGTACAACAACCTACTACTACTATGGGAGGTAAAAGACACAAAAAAACAAGAGGTCGTCGTCGTTAAAATCTCATACCCAGAATCTTTGAATTGTATAACTATAATAATTATATAATTTTTCTAGAATGTGGATAAGTTTTTTCTTAAATATAACTATTTCATTCATCATTATCTATCTCTGCCATCAACTATGGGAATATTTGAAGAATACATTTAGTACAAAGATTACGAAAGATTTAGCCGGATCTCAAATTCAAAAATATAAACAAATGATTGAAGAAATCCAATTGGGAGAATCCGAAATATCCACAAATATGGAAAAAGAGCTCGAATCCTTCATCGAAACCATCTAACCCCCGCCCCATTTTCTCTCAAAAATAGATTTAGGAAAACAACATAAATATATTTAGCTTTTATCTACATATTGATGCTATCTCAAGACGAAACGTATCAACTCAATCAGCGATTTCCACCAATCGAACTTTCCTATGAGACTATTCCTCATAGGAAAGTTTCTCCTCTATATAATATTTGTCTAGCGATTCCTCAAGGAAAAAAAGGTTATCTCTGGTTTACATATCATGACGATGACGACGTTTGTTTTTTCATGGAATTAAATCGCGATAAAAAAGTTGGACGAATGCGAATCGTCGATTTTCCCTTCGATAAAAACCTTTGTTTAGGAACTGTCCTATATGGTTCTCTCGTAGAAATCGATTCCTATATTCCGATTTTCGTGATTGAAGATATTTATTTTCATAAAGGCATTACGATGAAAAACTTATTATTCGGTGAAAGGTTAGCATTTATCGAGAGAACATTAGAAAATATGTATGTTTTACAAGAAAAATCCACCACCCACCAAAAAAAAGGCCTGATTCTCTCGCTACCACCGATATGGTATATTGATAAAACTGAAGAATATGAATGTGTTTATGAAATCCCAGCTATATGGAAATCGAATCTAACCGAATTTCAAATACATCATATACAATATCGTACATTATATGGAAAAGGACCATATATGAACGTATTTAATAATAATTCAGTTCTACATAAGAAACCTGCGACGTATATTCCTGTACAAATTCCGGTGTACTCGAATTATCGAATGGATATAACGAAACCACAATATAAAAATCCAACTGCATTTCTAGTATTCGCAGATATTCAGTATGATGTGTATCATCTATTTGCTTATGGAAAAGGGTCTCAACATATTTATTATAATGTCGCATATATACCAAATTACCAGACAAGTGTAATGATGAACCGAATTTTTAGAAAAGTAAAGGAGAATGATAATCTAGATGCTATTGAAGAATCAGATGATGAAGAAGATTTTCAGGATACGAGAGAAGACAAATATGTGGATTTACAGAAATCTGTAGTGATAGAATGTATCTATTTATCAAAGTTTAGAAAATGGGTTCCAAACCAACCTGTTCAAGGAAAAAAAATAGTACATATTTCTCTACTATAACTATAACTAAGAAACGAATTTATTTTATGATTTTTCTGTAATATTATATTATCCTTATTATTATATTATCTCTATATTATAGACTATGGATCCTCCAGTACCACCACCACCATATGATCCAGCTGGTTCATATACGGATAAAATTGTACATATAAATTATTTATCAACCTATTTTGCTAGTAATAATAAACTAGATACGCTATCTAATAATACCAATTCTGAAATTTATAGATTAACAGTTGATAATTCAAATTTACTTGTAAAAATACAAGATACAGATTCTTCATTAAATGATCTATATGAAATCACTACCAAAATTGATTTATCACAATTAAAACAAACTGTATATGATATATCTAATACATATGCAACATTAGATAATCCATTTTTTTCTGGACAACCAAGATGCCCGACCGTAGATATTAATGGTGTGGAATCAAATTCTACACATATTGCTACAACCGAATTTGTAAGTGGTACAATTTATGCATTGCTTGGAATTAATACTACTACAGTATTAACCCTTAAGAATACAGTTGCAAACTTAGTTCAAGAACTTAGTGGTGATTATTTATATATTTTTAATAAGATTAATAGTAAATCTGATTTATCATATGTAAATTTAACATTTGGTTCAATAAATCAACATATCGATTCATCTTTTTCTGAATTACAACAAGGTGTAAATTCGTTAGTTAATAACTTGAATAGTAACGTATCGAATGCATATGCTTTAAAAAACGACGTTTCATATAATTTAAGTTTAAAAGTAAATTATACAGACATTTCATATTTATATTCTGGAATTTCTGGTCAAGTATTTATAAGTAAAGATCAAGAAATACCAGAATGGTCGAATACAATGAATATAACAAATATATCTGCGAATAATATTACTGGAACTATTGGATATTTTAATTATATTTCTACTCCTATGTTTACAGGAACTACAGGAATCTTCAATATATCGGTTTCTGCTCCTACATTTAGTGGAACTACGGGATTCTTCAGCAATACCATTTCCGCTCCTACCTTTACTGGAAGTACAGGAATATTCAGTAGATCGGTTTCTGCTCCTACAGTTAGTGGAACTACGGGATTCTTCAGCAATACGGTTTCTGCTCCTATAATGACAGGTTCTATAGGAATCTTCAGTGATACTGTTTATGTTGCTACAATTACTGGAACTACAGGATTCTTCAGCAATACAATTTCAGCGCCTACCTTTACTGGAAGTACAGGAATATTCAGTGATACAATTTCGGTTCCTACCGTTATTGGAATTACAGGAATATTCAGCGATACTGTTTCTGCACCTACAATTACTGGAACTACAGGAGTCTTTAGTAGATTAATTTCTGCTCCTATAGTCACTGGTTCTACAGGAGTCTTTAGTAGATTAATTTCTGCTCCTATAGTCACTGGTTCTACAGGAGTTTTTAGTAATACGGTTTCTGCTCCTATAATGACAGGTTCTACAGGAGTCTTCAGCAATACGGTTTCTGCTCCTATAATGACAGGTTCTACAGGAGTCTTCAGCAATACGGTTTCTGCTCCTATAGTGACCGGTTCTACAGGAGTCTTCAGCAATACGGTTTCTGCTCCTATAGTGACCGGTTCTACAGGAGTCTTCAGCAATACGGTTTCTGCTCCTATAGTGACTGGTTCTACAGGAGTCTTCAGCATATCAGTTTCTGCAGCTATAGGAATATTCAGTGATACGATTTCTGCACCTACCCTTACAGGTTCTACAGGAATATTCAGTGATACGGTTTCTGCTGTTACCTTTTCTGGAACTAGAGGAATCTTCAGTGATACTGTTTCTGCTGACACCTTTTCCGGAACTAGAGGAGTATTCAGTAATTTTATTTCTGTTCCTACAATTACCGGAACTACAGGAGTGTTCAGTGATACTGTTTCTGCTCCTATATTTTTGGGTTCTACAGGAGTCTTCAGTAATTTTATTTCTGCTCCTACAATTACCGGAACTACAGGAGTCTTCAGTGATACTGTTTCTGCTCCTACAATTACAGGTTCTACAGGTAAATTCAGTAGTTTTATTTCTGCGCCTATATTTTCGGGTTCTACAGGAGTCTTTACTATATCGATTTCTGCTCCTACCATTAATAGTTCAGACGGTATCTTCAGTAATTCAATTTCGGTACCTACACTAAATAGTTCACAAGGTAGCTTCAGTAATTCAATTTCAGTACCTACATTGAATGGTTCGGATGGTATTTTCAATGATTCAATTTCAGCTCCATCATTTACTGGTTCATATGGTAATTTCAGTACTTCTGTTTCTGCTCCTTCATTTACTGGTTCAGATGGTATTTTCAGTAGTTTTATTTCTGCTCCTTCATTTACTGGCTCAGATGGTATTTTCAGTAATTATGTCTATGCTCCCAACTTTACAGGTGCTACTGGAGTATTTAGTGATACGGTTTCAGCCCATAAATTTACAGGGTCAGATATATATTTAAATGGAAACCTTACTGGTAGTACTTGTTATTTTAATAGTTTATTTTTAAATGGAATATCATTGCCATCAGGACAGATAGCTACAATATCTGATATTTCAACGGCAGTCTTGGATTTAGTTGGAGGCGCACCTGAGTCATTAAATACATTAAAAGAACTTGCAGATTATTTTGGTAATGTTGATTTATCTAATGTAATAGTATTATTGCAAGATTTAGGTAGCAAAGCAACAAAAACATATGTAGATGGTTCTATAAATTCTATAAAAGTTACTATCACAGATTTATCAAGGAATATCTATAGAGAAACTTTTAATAATAAATTTTCTATATCGGATTTATCCAAGAATGTATATACCGATACTTCCAACATCAAAATTTCTATTTCGGATTTATCCAAAAATATCTACGTAGGTATCACAAATTCTATATCGGATTTATCCAA
>Ga0164295_10000180_pt1 | contig 53701 bp, 50 predicted proteins | sample GEODES006metaG_FD_111798 | JGI IMG/M metagenome (GOLD analysis project Ga0164295, IMG submission 111798) | Oligotrophic lake water microbial communities from Sparkling Lake, Wisconsin, USA - GEODES006 metaG | ecosystem: Environmental > Aquatic > Freshwater > Lake | place: USA: Sparkling Lake...
GAAGAAGCCTCGCTCCTCCTCAGCGGGTGAAAATAGACTCGCTAGTGACCACCCGCCCTCGAAATCAAACGCCTCGCTCAGAGGCGCTCCACGAACACGGCCATTTTCCTTTTTAGGGTAATGGAACATCGCATCAAAGTCCGCACGGTCGGCCATGTAGGCGGCAATCACCATGCCATATCCCATTGCTTCGGAAACGGTGGAGTCCGACTTGTCAGACTTAATCCACTTTTGGGGTGGTTCGGTGTTGGTTAGGGTTTCGACGTAGTTTGCCTTCCGTGTATCGTAGTGGACGACCACCGCCGCGTCCATTTCCGGCTGAGATACATGGGTTGGCTTCAGGATACCTGGTGTGTAGGCGACATGTTGTGGAAAGGGTCGCTGGGGTGAAGCGATACTAATGCCGACAAACGCTGCTAGGATCAGAAAAACGATGGTCGGCGAGTTCAAGGCGGCCGATCGGCTGGACTTCTTGGTTTTTCATTAGAGTCTGCTAGACTGCTGAAGGGCGTCAAAGGCCTGCCGGTTTTGCGCCTTGCCAGCCGAGTTTCCATTGGGCCATGAGAGTTTCTACGAGTTTGGCGTTGGCAGGGTCCTTGGCGGTGTTGGTGTTTTCTTGAGCGTCGTTTTGATGGTCGTAGAGTTCGATGCTGTCCACTTTGGAGTGGTCCTTTTGATCGACCCAGACCGTGAAGCGGTAGCGATCAGTTCGCATCGTGTATCCCATAAGATCCGGCCCATGGGTGGCGACGCGGCTACGCTGGTACTGGCTGAATGCAGCAGATTTCCATGGGCGCTTGGGATCATCGAGGAGTGGCGTGAAGCTTGTGCCTTCTAACTGTTTTGGCAGTGAGAGTCCCGCGAGGTCAGCGAGTGTCGGATAGACATCAACGAATTCGACGAGGGCGTCGCTGCGAGTGCCTGTATTTTTCATTCCTGGGGCGGATAGAATCAATGGAGCGTTCACATCGTTTTCTACATTGCTGTGTTTGGCCCAAGAGTCATGTTCGCCGAGTTTCCAGCCGTGGTCGCCCCAGAGGACGATGATCGTGTTTGAACTCAGACTAAGGCGGTCGAGTTCATCGAGCACGCGGCCGACTTGGGCATCCGAGTAGCTGATGCTGGCGTAGTAGGCGTGTTTCAGCTGGCGTGCGAGATCGTCGGGGAGATGGCCGTTCGGGATAGCATGGTACATCCGGAGTTCGTCGCCGGGGAGGATCGCGTAGTCTGGAGCATTTTTGGGTTTGAATGGATTGGTCGCTAACTGAATTTTGGTTGGGTCATAAAGATCCCAGTATTTTTTGGGTGCTACAAATGGGAGGTGCGGTTTCACCAGTCCGACTGCGAGAAAGAAGGGTTGCTTGTTTGTCGCGATGTTTTGAAGCGCTTGGATGGCGAGGTCGGCAACTTTGCCATCGGTGTAAGTGTTATCTGGCACATTGGCGCACTCGAATGCAGGGCCACGGGTGTTTAAGCGGTTTGGTGCGATTTCGCCTGGCGCGTTCGGTTCTTTTTCGCCAGCCACGACCGGTCGGCTTTCGCCATCGCCGTCGGGTTCACCTGCAGGGCGGTGTGAATTGAGTTCGACGTTTTCGGGCAGGGCGTACACGGGGGCTTTTGGATTCACCCAAGGCACTGACCACGACTGCGGGTCATTGAATCCGCCATGGAACACCTTGCCCATTCCTTGGACAAAATAGCCGTTCTTTTTGAAATGTTCGGGGAGGGTGACCGCATCTGGCAGCGCGGCGCGGAAATGGGTCTTGAGGTCCCAGACTTTGGTCGTATCGGGGCGGGTTCCCGTGAGCAAGCTTGAGCGGGTCGGGGCACAAACCGCTTGCTGGCAATAGGCGCGGTTGAAGACCATGCCCTTGGCCGCGATGCGGTCGATGTTAGGGCTGTGGATGTAAGTTTTGCCATAGCAGCCAAGTTCGGGCCTCAGGTCGTCGGCGACAATGAAGAGGACGTTCGGTGGGTTTGTTAGGGGGGCAGCATGAAGGGTGGGCATGCATCCTGTGAACGCGGAAATGAACAGTGCGAGTGTGCGATTCGAGTTGGGTTTCATGTTAGAATGGCTGGTGAAATTCGTGTTGATGGGTTTGTTGAATTAAGAAAAAGGACGCAAAATGAATTTAGGGTCGGACACGAATGTACTTTTGCAATTTCCTTGGTCTCGGTTCACCGCCGTAGAGGTTGCCGTCGCGATCCACTGCGACGTATTCTGCGGCAGTGCCCTTCGTTTCACGGGGGTCGCCCCAAGGGTAGGGGACAAACGCGCTGAGCCATCCAGTGCGCGCGTCGCCGATGCGAATGCCCATCTCCCATCCCGGGTTTTCCACCTCATCAGACTCCGAGTCCGTAACATAGATTGCGCCCTTTTGGTCAAAGGTGATTCCGCTGGGGCGGCCGAACTGCGTCCATTGTGCGAGAAATTTTCCTTCTTGGTCGAAGATTTGGATCCGGTTGTTGCCGCGATCAGCGACAAACACGCGGCCCTGCAGGTCGATGGCGATCGAGTGTGGCATGCGGAATTCACCCGGAGCATAGCCGGTTTTTCCCCAAGATTTGATGAATTTGCCGTCTTTGGAAAACTTAACGATGCGGTTGTTGCCATCGTCGAAGCTGTGTCCATCGGCGATAAAGATATCGCCATTACGAGCTACTGCGACGTCGGATGGTGATTCGAGGAGGGTCGTTGAATTGCCCGGGGTGCCAGCGGTGCCGAGCGTCATGAGGATTTCCCCTGTCGGGCTGAACTTGATGACTTGATGTCCCCGAGTGCCCTTGGGGGTCTTCTTCGTAGCCACGGCGTCTGTTACCCAGACGTTGCCCCCTGAGTCCACGCCAAGCCCATGGGGCCAGATGAACTTGCCGCCGCCGAAGCTACGGACAAAGTTGCCAGCCAAATCAAATTCGAGGATTGGGTCCAAATCGGAGTCGAGGCACTCACAGCCGAATTGCTTCGGCTCGCTCGAGGTGCAACGAATGATCGCCCAGAGGTGTTGGCCATCCGGCGCGAGTGTTAGATCGCCCACCGCACCCATTGGGCGACTGCCTGGCAACTTCGCCCAGCCATCGACCATGCGGTAGGGGTTAGGTAGGCCTTGAGCCATGGCATGTTCTGGCGGAATGAGGGCTAGGCTCACACCGAACATCAACGCAGTCCAAAGTCGTTGCAGTTGTGGGTTTCGTGGAATCATTGGTTCTATTGATTTGGTGAAAATGAATCGGAATGCCTGACCGCTGGATTTGGGAAGTCCAATGATAATCCCGCCTATTGAGCACTGGTAGAATTAAGCAGTCAACCCCATGAGACAACATTGGCTTGGTCGGATTCGCAAGGGATTTTACCTTTGGAAAGGTGGGTTGGGCAGGTGGCTTGTCGTCATATCATCCGACTTCGCGCAACAAATCGTCACCACTAAGGTTACATCAGCAACTTAAAATCCCAATCGCTTGAAGTCCATTCATCTTAGCCCTCGTTCCATTGCGTTTTCTATGTTGCTGATGACCGCGTGGATGGCCCAAGCGGATCCCATTCTCACTTCATGGTTCACCCAGAACTCAAGCGTGCTTGCGCGGGTGATTCAGGGAAATGGGACGTCCTTACCAACGACCGCGGTGACCACCTGGCCGTCAGCTGGGGTGGTCAATAACAACACAGGTTCAGCTTCCCAGTCAGTTCCAGCTTATGCCGACATTCAGAGGATTCGCTACACATCGACCGATGTTTACATCAACTCCAGCGGTTTGGCTTCGTACATCATGGGTCCTTGGTATGGGAATACCAACAAAACATCCCCATGGGGATTCTGGCCACTTGCTAGAGACTATTCTACCCGTATCACCCGGAAACCCGAAATTGAGCTGTTAACTAAAACCAAGCATCCTGGTGGGATGATCGGAATGATGGTGAATGGCGTCGCTATTTATGACCTTGGAGATGCATTTTCCTTCAATCAAACCGCAAACAGCCCTGTGACGGGTAGTGATAGTACTGCCGGTGCGGGCTATTGGTCACGGGATGCACTGGCAGTCGAAGTAGTGACCTTTGATCAAGGTTTCGCTCACCAGCCGGGCATCAATGGACAATATCACTACCACGCTGAGCCTAAGGCTCTTCGTTATCAGTTAGGAGACAACATGAAGGCGACTTACAACGCCACCACCAATCTCAATACCTACACAGAAATTGATCCCACTGGAACTACCACACCACTTCATCACTCGCCCATCTTGGGGTGGTGCTTTGACGGTTATCCGATTTATGGGCCTTACGGTTATACCAGTGCCAATAATTCCAGTAGTTCGATCACACGCATGCGGAGTGGCTTTGTTTATCGCGATGGCTCATACGGTACAGCGAATCTAACTATCACCGGTCGCACCACCTTGCCGAAGTGGGCAACGATTGCGCAAGGCTATCGGTCGATCGAAAACTACAAAAATACTGCAAACTTAACCGTTCTTGGCGACTATCCACTCTCAGTATCTCAATATGGACCTGCTACGACCTATACCACTACGGCAGGACCCAATACGACCCGATACACCTTGGGACGTTATACGGGCGACTACGACTTCCTAGGTGACAATGGTTATACTCAAGGAGTCGATTTTGATTTGGACCAATACAATGGACGAATTTGTGTGACTCCTGAGTATCCCAGCGGCACCTATGCATATTTTGTAACCATCGACACCAGCGGAAATACCGTTTTTCCGCACCTGCTTGGTAAGGAATACTATGGAAAGTCGAATTCAGCAAACAATGCGATCGTTCCATCAGTCGCAACAGAGCTTTTCAATGGTGGGCCCAACACTTCCCTAACGGTGAGTGGTCATCCGGCAGTCAATTCGACTAACGGAAATGTCACTCTTGTGTGGAATAGTGTGGAAGGCGGCACCTACAAGGTGGAGGCATCCAGTAACTTGACCGATTGGACAGTGATTGCGGCGAGCGTGGCGGCAGCTTCCAACGCTAGCACCACATCGCTAATTGAATCTGTGGCAGCCTTGCCCGCAAATCATCCCAAGCGGTTCTATCGCGTCGCTCGTACATCAATCGCAGCGTATGACCCCGCGTATGTTGGACAATGAGATTGCGCACGATTGCCTAAAAAATGTTCAGATCCACCGCTAAGTAAATAATTGAATCAATGGTGAGCTGATATGAAGTTGCAATGGATTTATCTGAGTTTGGTATTGGTTCTGCCGACAGTTGCAACCATTTGTTACGGCATGAATGATTTCCGCTATATTCCATATCAAGAATCGATTGCCGAAGAATATCGGCATAATCAAACTGCCATCGCTGATGCTTTTCAGGCGGTCGATTGCCGTTTCGTTCTGGGTTCGCCTCGGATTATCGACTCTGTGCCTGCTCGGGTGAAGACCGCGAAGGTGACCCAGAAGGACATGAATCTGGCGTTGTCACGGTTTCGCAATATCAATGTGGAAATCGCTAACATCAAAAAGGTAGCTTTAGCGGACACCTTTCAGTCGATGTTTGTGGCGGACTTTGCTGCAAAGCGAAAATATGGAGCTGATTTCAAAATCGTGGGCAAGGATGGGGTTCACCTTGGATTGGCGGGTCAACTCATCATGAACTATGGGTTTCTAAAAGGCATGGGGGCGAACGGCGATCTCGGGGCCATCGCCTACGATGAGGGCACCGGAATTGTTAGCCCAACTCTAGGGCATGTCGTCGTGGCAGTTGAAAAAGGGATGATTACCCTGCGCAGCGCGCGAATTCCGTTCAGTTCAGGCCTGGGTGCGGTAGATCGTGACGATTCAATTCGTTCAGTGCTTGCACCAGTGTCGTTCGATGATGAAATGAATTGGAATATCCTGCGGATGCAGCAGCCGCAAGCACCAAACTACAGAGTCACGTGGGGTGATCAATCCAATGACTACAATGCGCGTCAGCCTGAGGATGGAATCAGCCTCGCAAAGAACTTCGACAATCATTCGCTGAATTGGGCATTCCGGAGGGTGTTCGATGCGGTGGTGTGCAAGCAGGAATACGTAACCCGCCAGATCAAGACGCTAGTTCATGGGCCGGAAGGTGCAATGGATCTTGAGCCCACCTTAGCTCTGACAGAGAAAGTCCAGAATCAATTAGAAAAAGTAGTGCGTAATTCGGAGCAACCGCTCGAGCAGGTCCTCGTGGTTTCCGCTCCTCTTTCAGTCACTGAGAAGGGACGTGGCAATGATTTTTATAGAGGTGAAACTGATAGATTTTTATAAAAACAAATGCAGATCTTTTCAAGTCCTTTGGTCGCGCTGATTCTCGCAACTGCGGAGGTGCCACAGGTGATGGCCGGCCCAGTTGATTCATTAGCGGTGGGTGAGTTGGTCTTTTTTGATGATTTTGAAAATGACCTTTCTCAATGGGTTATCGAACAGATGCCCGGGGGGAAAGTGCGTGTCATCGATGGAAAGCTCGACATTGATGATGCAGGTGGATGCACCGTTTGGTTTAAGCAGAAAATTGGTGGTTCCGTTTTAATCGAATTTGACGTGACGATGGTCAATGAGGGTGGTGCCAATGATCGTGTGAGTGACCTTAATTTTTTCTGGATGGCAAGCAACCCCTCAAATCCACGTGATTTCTTCGCAAATAGCGCGAAACGCCACGGGGATTTTAAGAACTACCATCCGCTTCGACTCTATTATGTTGGTTATGGAGCCAACGATAACACGAGCACACGTTTCCGGCGATATCCGGGTGACGGGTCTCGCCCCCTTTTGCCCGAGCACGACTTGAGCGAACCCAAACTCATGAATGTTCCTAACAAGACCATCCATCTGCAAGTCTTTGCAGATAAAAATCGGATCGGCCTGAAGCGGGATGGCGATATCATTTTCGATTTTTTTGACAAAGACCCGTTCCAAGAGGGTTGGTTTGGCTTTAGGACTCTGAAGAACCACATGCGCATCGATCAATTTCGTGTGCGTCGTATCAAGCAACAACTATGATTCATCATCCATCATTCAAACGTGCATTGAAATCCGTTCTCTTAAAATTGGTTCTAGGTTTGCTTGCGCTGGGAAGTATTGCCGTTGCACGTGATATTCATGTGCGAAATCCATCGCAGTGGGAAAAAGCTCAATTAGCCGCAAGGCCCGGAGATACACTGGTGCTTGAGGCGGGCGAGTGGAAGGATTTGAAGATGATTGTCACGAAAGGTGGAAGTGCCACCAGGCCATTGGTCATCCGCGCTGCCGTTCCGGGTGAGACGGTGTTAGTGGGAAGCTCAAGTATTGCAGTCAAGGCACCCTACGTGACCATTGACGGCTTATATTTTACCCGAGGCTGGATTGAAAAAGGCTGCGTCATCAACCTCAACTCGCACCATGGGATTGTCCGCAATACCGCGATTGTAGACTATAATCCACCAAGCTTTCGCACCGAGAGCTATTGGGTTTTCTTCGAGGGAGACAGCAATCTTGTGGATCGTTGTTATTTTAAGGGTAAGAGCAACATGCATCCCCTCATTGGAAACTCGATCGACAACAGTCGTCACAATTCCGTGACTCATTCCTGTTTCAAGAATATCCCATACAATGATGGCAACGGCCGCGAGATCATTCGCATCTGGGGCTACGGGAAATACGACGAAGTGGGGACTGACGGAGCTTTCTTCACTGTAGATGGGAACCTGTTTGATCACGCCGATGGCGAAGGCACTGAAACAATTTCTCTCAAATCAAACCGCAATCTCGTTCAGAATAACACCGTGATCGGTACTCGTGGTGGCATCAACATCCGGCGTGGCAGCTTCAATGTTGTTAGGGAAAACATTGTGCTAGGGCAGGGGGTTGACGGGGCGCACGGGCTTCGGATGTCGGGCTCGAACAATCTAGTTGAGAACAATTTTGTGCTAGGGTGTGATTATGGCATTCGTGTTTCATCAGGTGAGTACATCAAGGAGGCTCTCACGAAAGACTATCAACCTGGTTTTTCTGAGGCGGAGACGAGAGGACCTCCGCAGCGCACTACATTTTATCCGCAGGTGCAGAAGCTCACTCTTTTGAACAACGTGGTGATTGGCAGTGCCTCAGCTGATTTGGAAATCGGCTCGGAATATAAGAAGCGTTGGCCCCAGTCGCAGATGGTACTGCTGCCCGAGGATTGCCTCATCAAAAACAATCGATTTGTTCGGCCGGATGGGGGAGCGTCGGTGATTGGGACAGTGGTCGATATGAGTCTGCCATTCAGCCGTTTTCTGCCCAACAACAACCAATATGTGGGTAATTTACTGATGGGGGGGAAATGCAAATTTGATGCTGCGGACAAGGGATTCAAGACCGAAGGCATCCGGTCGAATTGGTCAGTGGAGCAAGAGATGAAGCGGATTAAGCCGTTGACGCTGGCCGATGTTGGACCGGAGTGGGTGATCGCCCTTCGGCAGGCGGGTAAGTTTCAGGTCGAGGACGCGGTTGCTGACGCAGGTTCTGATAAGCAAGTGGCGAAGAAGAAAAAGGCTGACGCTAAGGCTAACAAGTCTGGAAGGTAGCTCGTGGCGATCCGATGCGTTCAGGATTGTGACCACTTCAAAGAACCAGTTTGCAATCCTCGATTTATGGACGTTGTTGTTTTTAAAATGAATGCTATCCCATTTTTCCGCAAATTAGTTTTTCTGGTGCTGGCGGTCGCAATTTTTTTGAGCGTCAGTTGCATGAATGCATATGATTCTCGGGGGCGTCCCATCCAAGCGGTGGACCCGGGAGTTGCCATTGCAGGGGCTGCGGCTGCTGGCGTAGTGGGTTATTCCTTGGCAAATGATCATAACGATCGCCACTATTATCGGCGCGGATACGGCAGCCATCGAGGATACTATTACGGAGGGTATCGTAGCCGCTACCGCCGCTATTAAGGTGCGGGCTAACCCTGATCATTCGAAGACCTGAGGACAGGATCGACACCGAGATAATTTTTTGTTAGGGTGCATTTTACCATCCCGACGCCACATGCCAGCCAACGCCACCCGTCTTTCCGTTTTCACCGAGTCTGTCATCCGTGGGACCACCCGAGTAGCGAACCGACATGGTGCCATCAATTTAGCCCAATGTTTTCCGGATTTTGAACCACCGGAGGAATTGCTTGCGGCATGAGAACGGGCGATCCGTGGTCCGCATCACGAGTATACAGTGACATGGTGCGCACCGCGTTTTCGCGAGGTCTTGGCCTTTGTGATCTCCGACGAGCCTTACGAGCACATTGTTTTTGCGCCGCACGAGCACGTCTATTTCGCCGCATTGCCGGGCGCATTCGAGCGGACGATTACCAGCAACTCACTGTTCAAGACCTATTCGATCACGGGCTGGCGTCTCGGGTATGTTCAAGCTGCCCTGCTAGTGATCGCCCAAGCGTGCTAGGTGCATGATTTCATAACAGTGGGGGCGGCTGCATCACTTTAGGTGGCTACCATCGCTGGCTTGGCGTTGCCAGACAGCTACTACGCGGGGTTGCGTGACCTCTACACCGAGAAGCGCGATTTATTTCTTGGTCTGCGTCGTCGGATTGGGTGCCGTTCACCGAGCCTCAAGGGGCTTATTACGCCATACTCGGCATCTCATCGTTTGGATTTCCCACCGATACTGAGGCGTCTGAGTGGCTAGTCCGAGAAGTCTGGGTCGCGGGGGTGGCTGGCTCCAGCTTCTTCCGGGAGCCGGTGAATCATTTGATTCGCTTTCACTTTGCGAAAAATGCGAGCACCCTGCAGGCTGCGGGCGAACGATTGCTTCGATTGGCGTGATGGCGCCGCCAGAGCACCTCAACGCGTGAAATTGATCGCTCGTCATCCGCGTGGGAAGCGATCATGGTTCATTCATCAGTCGTGCTTGCAACGGCTATGAACCCTATCAGAAAACAAAGCGTTGAAGACATTTAAAGAACTCGGAATTCCAGCAGACCTCATCGAAGGCCTTCAAGAGCTTGGAATCATCCATCCCACGGACATTCAGGAAAAGGCGATTCCATTTTTGCTAGAAAATGGTGGGGATTTGATCGCGCAGGCTCAGACTGGCACCGGCAAGACCGCCGCATTTGGTTTACCCTTGCTGATGTCGGTGAACCCAAAGTCTCCTCAGATCCAAGGCTTGATTGTTGCTCCAACTCGCGAACTTGCGAAACAGATCGGCAAGCAGCTTTTCCGCTACACCAAGTTTTCAGAACGTGTTTTTATCGAGGTCCTGAGCGGTGGTGACTCGTTTGATCGTCAAGTGGCCGCGCTCCAGCGACCGACTCATATCGTGGTTGCGACGCCCGGTCGCTTGATCGATTTGATTCATCGCAAAGCGCTCACACTCGTTGGGGTGAAGCATTTGGTGTTGGATGAGGCGGATGAGATGCTGAGCATGGGTTTTAAGAAAGAGCTCTTGAAAATTTTTGGACTCACACGAAGTCGGACGAGTACTTGGTTGTTTTCTGCGACCATCCCCGATGCGATTCACGGTCTGATCAAGGACTGCATGCCAGGGAAACCCCATCAACTGAAAATCGACAAGGCGCACGTCGTCAATCGAGACATCGACCATCAGTTCGTCATCTGTGGTCGTGACGAGAAAACGGATTTTATCAGTCGCTTTCTCAAAACGCAGCAGGAGAACCGTGGTGTGATCTTCTGCCGCACCAAGGCGGGTGCCATCATCCTGGGCAAACAGTTGGCCGTTAAAGGGTATGGTGTCGATGTTTTGCAGGGTGATCTAACGCAAAAGGAGCGTGATACGGTGATGCGCTCCTTCAAGAAAGAGCGTACCCAATTCTTGATTGCGACTGATGTCGCGGCGCGTGGTATCGATGTGGAGGGCCTTTCATTTGTCATTCACCATCAGCTTCCTGAGCAAAACGAGTACTACACGCATCGTAGCGGCAGAACAGCGCGAGCAGGGAAAAAGGGGATTTCGGTCGCCTTGATCGAGCCGCGCGAACGACCGAAGATTGTTCGGCTGGCCAACGAGCTCGGCTTGTCATTCAGCGAGGTTCATTAGTCATGCATGATGTGAGTTCCGTGGTGCATCTTGCATGATTCATCGTGCATCGTGCATGATTTTTTAGTCGTTAGCGTTGGTGATATTTGCCTCATCACTCGCAGCGGTGGGCTTGCTGCGGGTCGGCACACGACAAGCTAAGGGATAGGCATGCAGACGCTTATCGAGTGGATGAATTGGTTAGGTGGATTTAATATTCCGACGAAGTCAGTTGGTATCGTGGGGGCGGTTGGGATTGCCTTATCTCCGCTGGCATCGCGTGCAGCGGAGGAAGACAGGTCATGCGATCGATTGGTTGGGATGTATCAAGTCACCGCAAGCAATGACCCTGCATTCTCTTTTCAAGCGGATTCGGAGTGGTTTCTTGATTTTGGCAAAGGGACTAGCGCAGGTAAATCGAGCGGTAGTGTTGCGGTCTCCTTGCGCAAGAATCCAAACGTGAAGGTCCGCATCATGGCGTGGGAATATTTCCCGAAGCAGCGGAGTTTGACGATTGGAAATCCTTTCCATGAAGGTTCCAAGGACGCCGTAGTGTTTGGCAGTTGGCAATTGTTGCCTGCATCCGACGGCATCGTTTTGGAGCGAGATGCTTATCAGACATCCCTTCATTTGTTAGATGTTACTGAGTATTGAAATTGAAAAAGTGAATTCTGTGATGACTTCCAAAACTGAAATCCTGCCTACTCTTGAGGAGAGAATCCTTGATGTCGAAAATCACTTTGGTCGCCTGCAGAGGGAAATCGAAGAGATTGGGCTGCCTGCGGGTCTTGATCTTCAGCGCAGGCTTGAAGAGTTGAAGATCGAGGAGCAGGCAGTGCGTCGGGATATTGTCGGTTATCTGTTAGGCCCTGACCCGGATCCGAGCAAGGTTGAGAAAATCGAACGCTTGTTGCAACGGATTGCGGACGAGGAATTGTCGGTTCAAGACGATGCGGATTTTTTAAACCAGTCGGCACCCTCCTCGGTCTCGTTGGCGGTTGAGGCGGGTGCGCATTTGGTCGGCCTTTATCGGCGAGTGCTGAGGTGCTTGATCCGCGATCATCACCCGCTGGGTGAGTCGGTGTTTGTGAATCAGACACATGACGACCTCGCTGCTCGCTTCGGGATTGACGATGCCAAAGAATCTGCGAAAACTGACAAGCCGCAAAAAATGGTAGATCCTAATTTGTAATGAATCTCTCAAACGCCCTTCAGATGGACCCCGATCTTCTTTTGGGGCTCCTCAACACCGAGCTGCGGAATCACTGTGAATCGCTGGAGGATCTCGTGAAGACCCATGACATCGACCCGCAACTTCTCAGCGAGAAAATGGCGGCGGTAGGTTATATTTATCACCCAGAACAAAACCAGTTCCGCTGATTTCCTCAGGAAAGACTGGGCTTGATCGGGGATCGCGTTTTGCAATCGGATCAAGCCAGTATTGATGTTAGAAGCAACTCTTTTTGATGTGGTTAACAATGATTTTTTTCAACCGTTTCACGTTTTCTTTTTCTTGGTCCCTGAGTTCCGTCCACAACATCTTGAGCTCCTGATCGGGTTCTGCATTTGCGATGTATTGATCTAGGTTACAGACCGAGTCGTTTCGCTTGCTCAGTTCATGAATTAGATCGCGGTCATGGTCTGAGATGGTTTTGGTTTCGCCATTGTGTTCAAAGTAGGTTTCTAAGGTAATGGGCATGATGGCGGTGTGGGTTGTTCGAGTTGGGGGTGCTGAGGTCGAATCGATCTGCTAGAATTTCAAGATCGTGGCCAGAGTTCGGCGATTTCTTTTGGCAAGATGTTGCGGATGTCGCCGATTTCGCCGCTGCCCACGTGTTGCTGGAGCACAGCGAAGACGGCGGTGGCGCAGCGGAGAGGGTTGAGATCTCCGGGTCCCGAATACTCGGACTCGATGCGGTTGAGGAATTGTTGTTTGTTCAGTTTTTCTGGCTTATTGGACGGGCTCCAGCCCTCGTAGTAGATGCCACGCAGATGGGTGGGTAATCCTGCAGCCAAGTGGACCGCCTCGTTGGCAGGTAGGCGGTCACGCAGTGCATGCATCACCGATCGTAGTGCTTGAAATGCGGCTTGGGGATTGTGGTCATGGAGTTCGTGCTCGACGCTGGCGATCCATTCATGGGTTTTTTGGGTCGATGCATTGATGTTAGCGGTGATGGTGTGGCTCATATTGGGTGGGGTGGCATGGGGTTTAGTGCGAATGGCGATTTCTCATGCTATCAGGCAGTTGGCACGCCAATCGACTTGCACGGCGGATGCCAAAGACAGACGCATCGTTTCGGCAAGAAGGGAGCGAGTCTAATGTAGATTTAGCACTAGCTCATGAAGGGATCACCGCGCAAATCGCACGAATGCTCGTGCGATTTGCATGAAGTCTCGCCAATTTGTCTTTAGAACGAGCCGCTTAATTTTCGCCCAATCCAGAAGATGGTTAGAAGAGTGACCAGCCCGGTAAAAGTGATCCAGTTTGTCCCGAGAGCGATTCGGGTTTGTATCGGTCGTGGTTCGGGCAGGGCGCTGATTTCTCGAACGAGGTCGGCGAGTTGATGAGGTTGGATCGTTCGGCCATTAGCAACTTTCGCCATTTCTTCAAGAACCTCTGGGCGGGCGGGTTGACCTGTTTTTTCGATCTCGGTACCTTGGACGATTAGGGTGGTTTCCAGTGGCTGATCCTCTGCATTGACAATTGCAGTGCGCAGCTTCCAAGTGCCGGGATGGTCCACCTTGAAGCGCCCGCTGAACGTCCCCCAGGCCCCGTTGATTTTTTCGAGGTCGATGCGTTGATTCCGGCCGTCGGGTGACGTGAGATCCACCGTAACTTTGCCGTCTTCGAGGGGTGCCCCGTTTGGGGTGAAGGCGTTGGCACTGAGAGAGACCATCGACCCGGGTTCTGGGCGTTCGGGGTTGAAGAACAGGCGGATTCGTTGACCGGCGGCCATGTTCCGTTGATAGGACATCCAGCGCGCGACCTGACCCCAGAATCGGTAATGATAGAGGTCTTCGACGCCTCGTCTCCAACGCCACGCGGAGTCGATGCCCATGAAGAGGATCTTTCCGCTGCCTGCGGGCTTGGTTACTAACAAAGGGATGGGGCCGTATTCGCCGCGGCGGTTTCCGTGGACGGCGAGAACTTCTGTGCCACCCTTCGCTTTGATGACAGGAGCATGCCAATAAAACCCAGGAAGCCGACGCCAAATTTCTGGGTTTTCCTCTTCGTTATTTCCTAACAGGGTTAACAATGAAGACCGACCTTCGGTGGTGAGGGTGAGCGGCGAAGGGATCGATTCTGCTAGTCCTTTTGGATGAGCTTCATCGAGGGTCACTGGCATGAGATCTGCCAACTCAGTATTCATGAGTGAAAGTTGATTTCCCTGTGGTCCGGGCATGAAAACGAGCCCGGTGGCTTGATTTTCGACCAAGCCGCGGATCAGGTGGCATTGGTCAGCGGTGAGTTGTTCTGTGCCGACGTCGCCAAGGAAGATGACATCGTATTTCGCGAGGTCTTCGATTTTCGATGGGAACTCCTTCAGGTAACCCTTGCCCTCTCCTGGGCCGATGGTGGGTTGGAGGAGGATGCACGAGAGTTCGACCCCGGGGTCGCGCGAGAGGGCGTTGCGAAGGAATCGATATTCCCAGCGTGGGAGCGAGTCGATGACGAGTGCGCGGATCTTTTCTGGGCGGCCTGCGATGCTGAATTGGTGAGAATTGTTCGCTGCGACTCGTTCGCCATCGGCCACGGGGATCGAGAGTTCAAGGGTAGAGGATCCTGCCTTTTCGAGTCGCCAAAGAATTGATTCGTACGTCTCGGCATTTGGCGCGATCACGATGTCCTTGCTGCGCTCGTGGCCTGTCTCATCACGGATGCGTACGATTGTGCGCACCTGACGGTCAAGGGATGAGCGGATGACAAATGGGATTTGAACGTTTTCTCCGAGGACACCATAGGTTGGGGCACTGACCGAGTGGAGATCGAGGTCGGGCAAGCGGACCATGCTGCCCACGGGGATTGGGAACAGCGGGATGCCTCGCAGCCGCAGTTTCTGTGCGGCGACGACTGGTGGTTGACCGACGTTGTAATCGCCATCGCTGAGTAGAACCACCGCACGGAGGTTGTCTTGCTTGGACAGGAGTTCAGTGATAGGAGCTTCTAGATCTGTGCCTGAAGCGGGCGAAGGTGGGGATGCTGGGGTCGCGAAGGGTGTGGTGGTGATCTCGTTGGCACCACTGGCTTCGAGGGGCTGCCAGATGTTAGAATCGAGTGTCTTCTTGATCCAGTCGGCTCGGGAAACAACGTCTGCTCTTTCTGATAGAACCGGGGGCAGGGATGCATCGAGAGTGCTCATGGATTGGGAGTTATCCCAAAGGATGGCGATTTGCGTTTTCTGGGCAGGATGGGTAGTCGTGATCCATTCCAGCTGCCAGAGCAGTGCGACGACCATTGCGGCTGCTAGAAAACGAAGACCCTCCAGTGCCGCGTGGCGCATGGTGTGGGGGCCTCGTTGCCACGAGATCACCGACAGCGCGCCGATCAGGATCAGGGCGATGATGCCGATCCAAAGCGTGACGGGAGTGGGGCTGAGCTGAAGCACTGATGTTAGGGCGTTATGAAGTCGGCGATGATCAAATCGATCTCGGTAGGTTTGATTTTCTGTTAGGTATTTCGAGCTGAGCCTTCGCGTTTCGTTTTGGTAAGCAGAGCATGGCCTCGGCGATTAGTGAAAAGAGCATGAAGATGAGGAGTGCACGCCAGACATCTCGGGAAAGGGACGGATCATCCGATTTGCCAGCTTGATCGAAAAGTGTGTAGCGTGTCCCATCAAGCACCTGATCTAACTGGTCTTTGGTGAGAATTTCTGGCGTATCTTCTTGGTGTGGTCTGTTGATGGCGATGAGTCGGTCTCCGAAGCGGAAGATGCCTGCTTGTTCGCGTGAGTTTGTAGTTTCCGAGTTGGGATTTTCACCGAGGCGGATACCGGATTCTCCGGGTTTTGGTTTGGCAGATTCAGTTCCGATGGTGGCGAGGTATGATGTAGAAAAGCGACTGGCCCCGATGGCGATGATTCGTTGCACCGAGGGAAGGAGAACATCGGCATCGCCAAGATTCGACCATGTGTAATCTGGCAGTGAGCCGACGAACCATGCGGTGCCACGCTCGGTCACGCGGCGGGCGATGAAGGGTTCGCCATCCTCCCAACGAGCAAGTGCGGTGTAATCTCCTAACGGAAATTGGCGGCGGATGGCTCTGAGGCGTTCGGCGGGGATTGGAGTTCCAGCCAGGCCATCGCGCAAGGGTCCATCACGGTGGTTCCAGTCCTTGAGGGTAAAAAATTTTCCGGCATCGGCGACGGAGGGCTTGGACCAGGATAGGTTATCAAATGATGTGTTGGACGATTCTCCGGGTGGGAAAAAGATCACCTGTCCGCCTGAGCTGATGAAGCGATGGATGATTTCAGCGGTGTGGCCGCTGGGGAGTGGTGCTGCCCAGAGAATTGCTGCGGCTTCGCTGGTTTCTAGGGTTTCGGCGTTGGCTGGATCGATGAGTCGGGTGCTTTGGTTTTCGCACCCTGGCGGGGCTGCGGCCAGTGCGAGGAAGTCGGCAGCCTCGCCGGAGGGTGCCACGACAATCGATTTCACGGGGAGTGCCGGGCCGTAGGCAAAGTAGGCCGAATTGTCGCGGGAATTGCCGTCGGCAGGGATGGAGACCCATCCAGATCCTGATAGGTTTCCTGCAGGGAGGGTGACGCGTCTTTGCAGACGGATCGATTGGCCGGGAATGGTGATGGATTCCGTGGTGGTGGCGCTGTTGAAGTGGGTGGTGAGTGGGAGGCTGAGTGTGCCACGCGAGTCGGCTGCGCGGACGATTTCTAGGTCGAGGAGGAGTTCGTCACCAGACCTCTGGGACTCTAATAGGTGAACGGCCGTATTTGGAGCGGTCGGGCCGGTGAGCGATAGGACGCGAAGGGTGGGTTTTTGCGGAAGCGCGTCAAGGCTTGTGCGGGCGGCGGCCCAGCGTGGGTCATTGGGGTGCCAGTTCGACGACTGGAGGTCGGAGGCAAGCCAGATTTCTGAGCGGCCGGATGAATCTGCTAGAACTTCTGCAGCACGGTTGAGGAGGCTTGGGAAATCGGCGGTGGCATCTGTTGCTGCGGTTGAACTGAGCTCCGCGAGCGTGTTGGGCGAGGGGACTTCCTGCGCTTGGTTGCTGGTGCTATCGATCAACACGAGACGGGAAACGCCAAGGTCGATCATGGCATCGCGTGCTTTTTCGATGATGATTTGTCGGCGCGATTGAAGATCGTCAGCGGGTTTGACTTCCATCGAGCTTGATCGATCTAGCAGTAAGACTACTGTGTCAATGGATCCACCGCCCCATCCGGCGAGTGCAGACACGATGGGTCGGGCGGCGGCGAGAGCGAGAGCGGCGATGGCAAGAACCCTGCAGGCGAGGATGAGAATATGGCGGAGCTTTTTCTTGCCGCGAGATTCGCGGGTTGCCTTGAGCAGGAACTGCATGGCCGCCCATTGGATTGGCTTGTGGCGGCGCTTGTTGAGGAGATGGATCGCCACCGGTACACTCGCGGCGAGCAGGCCCATGAGAAGCAGTGGATTGAGAAACAGCATGATTGGGGATTTTATCGCAAAGACCTCAAGGACGGCGGAGATCAGGCGATGGCGTTCAGTGTTTTGACTTCGGCAGGCGATTGGTTAAAAAATCGCGAAGGAGCGGTTCGAGTGGGGCATCGGTCTGGACTAGCTGGTAGTTGGCTGATGCATTTTCGCATTGAAAGCGGACGTCTGTTAGAAATTCCCTGAGAGCGTTCTTGTACTCATCCGCAATGAGGTTGGGTTCGGTGACAATTGACGACTGATCTTCGAGGTCAACAAAGCGTTGGGGTCGATCGAACTCGAAGTGGATTTCCAATGGATCCATTAGGTGAAAGACCGAGACGTCATGTTTTCGGTAGCGGAGGTGTTGGAGCGCATCGGCGAGGCTCGCGGTGTCGGTGAAGAGGTCTGACAGGATCACGACAAGCGCGCGTTGGCCAATTTTTTCGGCGATCGTGTGGAGGGCGTTGAGGAGTCCGGTTTCTCCGGAGGGTTGGACATGGGCGAGGGTGGAAAAAAAGCGTTCGAGGTGGGCGGCGCGGCGGCTGGGTGGCACCTCCAAGTGAAGTTGGTCGGTGCAAATCGAGAGGCCGGCGGCGTCGCCTTGGTTGACTAGCAAGTAAGCGAGGGAGGCTGCGATTCGGCGGGCAAATTCAATTTTGGCCGATCCTTGTCCAGCGAAGTTCATCGAACCGGAGGCATCGACGATGAAGTAGGCGCGGAGGTTGGTGTCGGCTTCGAATTCCTTGATGTAAAAACGATCGGAGCGAGCGAAGGCCTTCCAGTCGAGGCGGCGGGTGTCGTCGCCAGGCATGTATTTCCGGTATTCGGCAAATTCGGCGGACGAACCGCGGTGGGGTGAGCGGTGTTTGCCGGCGACGTTTCCGAGCATCGGCGCATGCGACTTGATCGGCAGCGAGGCAAGGCGAGAGAGCAGGGTGTTGTCGATGAACGAGTGGCTCATGGATGGGTTTCGTGTCGACGCGTGTAGGTGGGCTCGGTCAATCCTCCCGCATTTCTTTGACCAGCCGCTCGACAATTTTTTTCGACGTCATCCCTTGCGATTCTGCTGAGAAGTTCGTGATGATTCGGTGGGTGAGAACCGAGGAAGCGACGGCCTCGAGGTCTTCGAGTGACGCCATGTAATTGCCGCGCAGTGCGGCGCGGGATTTGGCACCGAGGATCAAATACTGCACTGCGCGTGGGCCTGCGCCCCAGGCGACCGTGTCTTTGATCCACTTGGGGGATTCGGGTTCGGTGGGGCGGGTTTTGCGGACGATTTTGACCGCGTAGTCGTAGAGGTGCTCGGGGACGGGCACGCGGCGGATAAGTTCTTGGTAGGCGATGACCTTTTCGCCATCCAGCAGGTGATTGAGGAGTGGTCGGGCCGCACCGGTGGTCGTGCGAGCGATTTCTTTTTCCTCGGTGGACGAAGGATAACCGACCTCGATGAGGAACATGAAACGGTCGAGTTGGGCCTCGGGGAGGGGGTAGGTTCCTTCTTGCTCGATGGGATTTTGAGTTGCGAGCACGAAAAACGGCGGCTTGAGCGTGTTCGTGTGGCCGAGGACGGTGACTTTGTGTTCCTGCATTGCCTCAAGCAGGGCCGACTGGGTCTTGGCGGGCGAGCGGTTGATTTCGTCTGCCAGAACGATGTTTGCAAACACGGGGCCTTTGATGAATTGAAACTCGCGTCGGCCGCCTGCACCGGATTCCTGGATGATGTCGGTGCCCGTGATGTCGGCGGGCATGAGGTCGGGGGTGAATTGGATACGGTTGAAAGAAAGGTCGAGCGTCTGTGCGACCGAGGAGACCAGCAGGGTCTTGGCGAGGCCGGGGACCCCCATCAGTAGTGCGTGTCCTCGGGCGAAAAGGCAGATCGCGAGTTGTTCTATCACCAAGTCTTGACCGACGATTGCCTTGCGGAGCTCGTCGCGGAAGGCTTGATAAATTTTTCCAAGTTCGTCGATTGCTGCGACGTCATCGGTGGGGAGTGGATGGCGAAAGTCGTGGTAAGATTCCATGGAAGTCTGGCAGTGGCATGAGTCTATGGCCTGCCTGACGTTTGTCGAGAGGCTAACCTTTGGCGGTTTGCCAAAATGGATTCGTTGGAGAATCGGTGGCTGCGAGGTGGGAAGGCCGCGCTCTGGCGGATCTGGGTATGGTTTTGCGTGGGTGGGCAAATCTCGGAATTCGCTCCGGCCGATGATGTTTGGTGCGGTTCATCGCCTTAAAACCGATAAATTGCCATTTTTCGCTTGCCAGTGTCCGGCTGTCTGGTAAATCACCCGCCCCGCGGAGTCGTCAGCACGGTCTCGACATCGCTCTGCGGTCACGCGAAATCACGCACATCATGGCACGTATCCTAGGTATTGAAATTCCCAATGAGAAGCGCATCGAAGCTTCTCTGCCCTACATGTTTGGCATCGGTCGCCCTACGGCATCCCGGATCCTCGAGCATGCAGGAATCGACCCAAACATCCGCACCGGACAACTGAGCGAGGACCAATTGGTTCGGATCGCCCAAGTGATTACGTCCGAGTCGATCATTGTTGAGGGTGATCTCCGCCGTGAGCGTCAGTCTCAGCTGAAGCGCCTGACATCGATCAATTGCTACCGCGGTATCCGCCACAAGCGTGGATTGCCCGTCCGTGGCCAACGCACCCGTACTAACGCTCGTACCCGCAAGGGCAAGAAGAAGACGGTCGGAGTGAAGAAATAATTTTCCTAAACGTTCATGTCAGAAGAAACCAACCAAGATGCTGCCGTAGAGTCGGCAGTTGAGCCCGTAGCAGCTCCAGCACCCGCCACCATTCCTGCTCCTGAAGCGGCCGCATTTGAAGCGCCGAAGAAGGAAGTCAAGCGCGACATCTTCGCCGAGATCGGCGGAGGCGAGGAAGAAATCAAGATCCACAAAGCCAAGGGCTCGAAGAATGTCAGTCGTGGCATTGTTCATGTGACTGCGACTTTCAACAACACCCTCGTCAGCGTCACCGATGCGAACGGGAATTCCATCGGTTGGTCAAGTGCCGGCAAGATGGGCTTCAAGGGTTCCCGCAAGAGCACGGCATACGCCGCACAGGTGGTTTCGCAAGATGCTTGCCGCCAAGCCATGGGACACGGTCTCAAGGAAGTCGATGTCCGCGTGAAAGGTCCAGGCTCTGGCCGTGAGTCCGCCGTGCGTGCTGTCCAAGGTCTTGGATTGGAAATTCTCTCCATCCGCGACGTGACCCCGATCCCACACAATGGCTGCCGTCCGAAGAAGGCTCGCCGCGTTTAATTTAACTTTTTAAGAAACTTTCCTATGGCACGTTATACAGGTCCACGCGCAAAGATCAGCCGCCGCTTCGGTGTCTCTCTCTTTGGCCCATCGAAGGCATTCGAACGCCGCAATTTCCCACCTGGCCAGCACGGTGTCCGTGCCGGTCGTAAAAAGAAGAGTGAATACTCGGTGGCACTTGGTGAAAAGCAAAAGCTCCGCTTCCAATACGGTGTTCTCGAAAAGCAGTTCCGCGGTTACTACGAGGAAGCTTCTCGCCGCCGTGGGGTGACGGGTGTGATTCTCCTTCAACTTCTTGAAACTCGCCTCGACAATGTCGTTTATCGCGCAGGTTTTGGCAATTCCCGCCAAGCTGCTCGCCAAATCGTCAACCACGGGCACATCACGGTGAATGGCCGTACCGTCGACATCGCAAGCTTCCAAGTGAAGCCTGGTGATGTGATCAAAGTCGGTGGCAAGCCATCTTCGCAGCAGTTGGTGCTCCGGATGACGGATCTCACTCAAGCCGCTCCAGCAGTGGACTGGCTCAGCGTGGATAAGGACAAGCTGGAAGCTACCGTTTCCCGCATCCCAGAGCGCGAAGACATCAATCCGCTCGTCAATGAGCAGTTGATCGTTGAGCTTTATTCCCGCTGATTTTGGCATCTGCCAGTTCGAATTCTTCAAAACGCCCGGACGCAAGTCTGGGCGTTTTTTATGAAATCGGCGGAGGATTTCGTCGTTTTCATTTCATGGGGTTTGAGCATACCGTCCCGGTGTGAGCGATGCTGGGCCAGAAGATGAGTTGTTCGATGAGGCGATGGATCTCGCGAGAGAGTTGCCTTTTCTTGCGGGTGGGGGATGGCGGAAACTGCTGCGTGATTTTCTGGATTGTGCGTTGGGGTTGACGGAGACTCGTGAGGGATACAAGCGGGCGGCAGTCGGGGAGGGGAATGTTTTTGACCGGGTTTGCCATGTTTTTGGGTTGATTCCATGCGGCACATGGCCGGTTTGGCCAGCAGGTAAACCTTTGCTGATTGTGGCGAATCACCCGTTTGGTGGTGCTGAGGCAATGGTGCTTGGGTCTCTGTGTTTGCGGGCGCGGCAAGAGGGGCTCATGATGGCCAATCAGGTGGTGGCGAAGCTGCCGGTCATCGGTGAATTTCTGTTGCCGCTGTCCATTTTAGGCGAGTCTGAGGCAGCAAGAAAAAATGGTGCATCGTTGAAACGGGCATTTGCGTTGTTGCGGTCGGGAGGGGCATTGGCGGCGTTCCCATCAGGTGAGGTTGCGTCTTGGCGGGGCGATCGGGTGGAGGAGGGGCAATGGTCGCACCACATTGCGGCGCTGGCGCTGAAGACGGGTGCGACGGTGGTTCCGGTAAGGTTTTTTGGCCAGTCGCCGCCATGGTTTCACCTGCTTGGGGGGATTCATCCACGCCTCCGCACGGCCTTGCTTCCTCGTGTGATGTTGGCCAGTCGGGGGAGAAATGTGGTGTTTCGGGTGGGGGCTGGGATCGATTCCACGGAGCATCTCGGGAAGTCACCCGATGTATTTGCGGCGTTCTTGCGAAAGCAAACGCTCGGAATCGTGTTAGACTAATTTTGTGACGAAATTGTTCTGATCGCCTTCTGGATGTTTTGCGGGTTTTGAGAAGAAATCTTCCAAACCACATGCACCTTCATCCGGAACCCATCGCGCCACCCGCCGATTTTGCAGAGCTCAAACGTGAGGCTGCGTTTCTCCAGCGTCGTGGTGCTCTCGTCACCCAGGGAAGATTTGACGTTTTACTTGCAGCTGCTTGGGAGATCCCCGCAACGCTTCATGAAATCGGTCGGTTGCGAGAAATCACCTTTCGTGCGGTGGGTGAGGGCACGGGAAAGTCGTTGGATCTCGATCGCTTTGATGCGAGTTACCTCCATCTCTACGTTTGGGATCGCGAGGCGTGTCAAATCGCTGGCGCGTATCGGTTAGGTTGCTCCGACGTCTTGCTGGCGGCCGGTGGACCCGACGCGCTTTACACCTCCACGTTGTTTCGGTTTGAGAAGCCATTTCTTGAAGTGCTCAAGCCAGCGCTCGAACTTGGGCGGTCGTTTGTTGCGATGGAGTATCAGAAATCGATCTATCCCTTGAGTGTGTTGTGGAAGGGGATTGGTCGATTTGTCATGGAGCGGCCTCGCTACTCCCGACTCTTTGGCCCCGTCAGTATTTCGAGCGACTACTCTTCGCTGTCCCGTGATTTGATGGTGAGCTTCATGCGTAATACCCACCAAGACGAGCGCCACGCAGGCTTGATTCAGCCGGTAAATCCTTACAAAATGCTCCATGGTCAAGACGGACTGAGTGCTGGTCTTAAATCCATCGATGAAGTCTCAGCGGTAGTCGCCAACGGTGAGCCGGACGGCAAAGGTGTGCCCGTTTTACTCAAGCAATACCTGCGACTGAACGCGACCCTGCTGGAGTTTAACATCGATCCTGATTTCGGGGATGCGCTAGACGCATTGGTTCTCGTCGATTTGCAGGAAGCGCCAGCTCAGATGCTTCAGCGCTACATGGGGGCTGAAGGCTACGATTCTTTCATGGCTGCGTTGTCCGCTCAGCGAGTCGCCTGAAGTGGCGGTTGACCGGATTTGGGTCGGGTGCCCGTGGTGGGCGATTTGAGCTAGCCGTGGTCAGGCTTGGGGGAGAAATCGTCAAAAAGCGGCATGGCCTCGAGAAATTCGCCCATTGCACGCGATTTAGGGCTTTATAATTGGAATTATTCTTGATGTCTGTGGCTGCGCGCCTAGGTTGCCCACCCGTGATGGTCACTCAGTCCAATTCCTCAATTTCAGATTCAGAGATCCCAGATGAGATCTCGGGATTGAGAATGACACCCCAACGTCGTGAGGTTTACCGGTTCTTGCAGCAAGAGCGCAACCACCCGACTGCCAACGATGTCTTCATTCGCGTGAAAGACCGCCTGCCAAACATCTCGCTGGCCACGGTTTATAACTGCCTTGAAGCGCTCGTTCAGCACGGCATCATCCGGCAGGTCAACTTCGACCGCGAGTCGTCCCGGTACTGCCCGAACCTCAGCGAACATGGGCATTTCCATGACGAGGTGACCGGGGTGATCCACGATGTGGATTTCAAGCCTGGCATCAACCTAGCGGACGTTCTCAATTTACCCCCAGGTGCGGTGATCGATGATGTCGAAATCACGCTCCGCGGCAAAGTCACTCCAATCTCCTAAGTTTTCCAACATCATGAGCCTCCACATCCAAGACCTCCATGCCACTCTCGAAGATGGCACCGAAATCCTCAAAGGCGTCACCCTCACGATTCCGAAGGGTGAAGTCCATGCCATCATGGGACCAAACGGTTCCGGCAAATCGACGCTCTCCAAGGTGATCGCCGGGCATGAAGGCTATGTCGTGACGTCAGGTTCCGTGACGCAAGACGGCGAGGAGGTCCTGGGCAAGTCGGTCGACGAGCGTTCGCGCGCCGGCATCTTCCTTGCATTTCAATATCCGTCAGAAGTTCCCGGTGTCTCGAACGCAAACTTCATCCGCGCCGCTCTCCAAGCAAGACTCCCCAAGGGTGAGGACATTGATGCGGTCGCATACTACAAGAGCCTCTATGCCAAGATGGATTTGCTGGAAATGGATCGCAAATTCACTGCGCGGGCTGTGAATGAAGGGTTCTCTGGCGGCGAGAAAAAGCGCAATGAAATCCTCCAGTTGATGATGCTTGAGCCGGAATACGTCATCCTCGATGAAACCGACTCAGGGCTCGATATCGATGCCCTCAAAATCGTGGCCAAAGGAGTCAACGCCATGCGTTCATCTGAGCGCGGCTTCCTGCTCATCACTCACTATCAGCGGCTGTTAGACTACATTAAGCCCGACTACGTTCACGTCATGGCGGAAGGTCGCATCGTGCGCTCTGGAGGCCCCGAACTTGCTCTCGAGCTCGAGAAAGACGGCTATGAGTTTCTCAAAGAGCCCGTGCTCGCTTAAGCCACTTTACCATTATCACCATGTCATACGACACCACCGACGTTTTGGATCTTGAGACCCGCGAGGCGATTGATATCGACCGCACCAAGGGCGATTTCACCTTCCCAGAGCGCAACAAGTTTGATGCGGGCCGTGGTCTGACCTCCGCAACGGTCGACTACATTTGCGACGTGAAGAACGATCCTGATTGGGTCCGTGAGTTCCGGCACAAGGCGCTCAAGGTGTTCCAGGAAAAGCCCATGCCGACCAACTGGGCGACCAAGGATTTGGAAGCGATCGACTTCGATGTGATTCGCTACTATTTGTCCGATGGTGAAAAACCGAAGCGGTCATGGGATGATGTCCCGGCCGATGTGTTAGAAACCTTCGAGCGGCTTGGGATTCCGCAGCAAGAGCGGGCTTTCCTCGCCGGGGTGGAGGCTCAGTTCGACTCCGAGGCGGCCTATTCCAACGTCAAGGAGGAGCTCACGAAGCAAGGCGTGATTTTTTGCAATTCGACGGAGGGCTTGAAGGAGCACGAGGAGATTTTCCGTCCATGGTTCGGCAAGGTCATCCCGACGGGGGATAATAAGTTTTCCGCGCTGAACTCAGCGGTTTTTTCCGGTGGTTCCTTTATTTACATCCCCAAGGGCCTCAAGCTCAAGCAGCCGCTTCAGGCGTATTTCCGCATCAACTCGGAAAACTTCGGCCAGTTCGAGCGCACCTTGATCATTGCGGATGAGGGCGCGGAGTTGATGTACATGGAAGGCTGCACCGCACCCAAGTTCGAGACAGCGACGCTCCACTCTGCGGTCGTTGAGCTTGTGGCGCTCAAGGGTGCGAAGATTCAATACGTGACCGTGCAGAATTGGTCGTCGAATGTTTTCAATCTCGTGACCAAGCGCGGGATCGCGATGGAAGACGCGGAAGTTCGTTGGATCGACTGCAACATTGGCTCGCGTCTCACGATGAAGTATCCCGGCGTGGTGATGAAGGGGAAACGAGCTCGTGGCGAGGTCATATCGATCGCACTAGCCAATACCGGACAACACCAAGACACGGGTGCAAAAATGATCCACGCGGCGGATGACACGACATCCAATGTCGTTTCCAAGTCGATCTCCGTGGGAGAAGGTCGCTCGACTTATCGCGGCCAAGTCCACATCCCCAAGCACCTCAAGGGTTGTAAAAATAACACCGAGTGCGATGCGCTGCTGATCAACAGCCATAGCCGGACGGACACGTATCCGGCGATCACCGTCAAGGGCAACCGCCATGCCACTCAGCACGAGGCGTCGGTGAGTCAGGTGTCAGAAGACATGCTGTTTTACATGCAGCAGCGTGGTCTCAATGAGGGGCAGGCGATGTCGCTTGCCGTGAATGGCTTCATCAACGACCTCGTCCGCGAGTTCCCCATGGAATACTCGGTCGAGCTCAAACGCCTCATTGATTTGGAAATGGAAGGCTCTGTCGGCTAATTCTCATATTATCACTGAATTCCGAATTTTTTCATGAGTACCACTCTCGAATCCATCGATTCCATTTACATGAGCGCACCGGTGACACCATCGTATTTGCCTGCTTGGTTTGCAGAGCGCCAGCAGTCCGCTTGGCAGCGTTTTTTAGCGATTCCGGCGCCCAAGCGAGGGGATGAAACATGGCGATTTTCCAGCGTCAAGCAGTTGGACCTTTCGGCATTTCGGAAGGCTCCGGCCGTTGGTGCAAACGATCTGATTGCGCGCTCGATCGGGTTGGAGTCGCCCGTTGCGAAATTGATTTTCGTCAATGATGAGCTCGTGCACATCGCCGCCGATTTGCCTGATGGTGTGGTCTGTCTTCCGTTGGCCGAGGCGCTGGTCTCTCACAGTGACCTGGTCCAAGCGCATTTCATGAAGCAGGATGCACGGCTTGGTTCCGCCAAGTTTGTCGCCTTGCACGAGGCGTCGGTGACCAACGGCTTGTTCGTGTATGTGCCGGATCAGGTTGAAGTCGAGGGAAGCATTGAGGTGCATCACTGGGTCGCGGGCGAGCATTCGGTGATTTTTCCTCACACCTTGGTGGTCACCGGGAAAAGTGCGAAAATCCGCGTGGTGGAGATGATCCGCTCGGCAGATGAGGTTCAGCCGAACCTTTGCGTCGCCTACAATGACCTGAACGCTGGCACCAACTCAAAGCTCGATTACGTGGTGATCCAGGCATGCAATGAGGTCAGCCGTGTGATCCAGATCAACGAGACCACCACCTCCCGCGATGCAGCGGCCATGGGGTTCATTCTCAATACCGGTGCCTCGTGGGCGCGCAACGAATCAGTTTCATGCCTCGCGGGTTCGGGCTCTCGCTCGGACATGCTTTCGGTGAGTATCCCCGCCAACGAACAGGAATACGACCAACGCACCTTCCAGCACCATGCTTCGGAGGGGGCCTATTCTGACCTGCTTTACAAGAACTCGCTGTATGATCACGCAAGGACGATCTTTTCGGGGTTGATCTTTGTGGATGAAAACGCGCATCACACCGACGCCTATCAGACGTGCCGGAACCTTTTGATGAGCGACACCAGCGAGGCGAACTCGATGCCCGGTCTCGAAATCAATGCGGACCAGGTGAAATGTTCACATGGCAGCACGTCCTCCCAGATCAGCGACGAAGAAATCTTCTATTTGCGCGCTCGGGGAATTGACCCGGTGAATGCGCGGCAATTGATTGCCCGTGGATTCTCGGTTGATGTCGTGGAACGCCTGAAATGTGACGAGGTGGAAGCGCTTGTCCTGAAGTTCGTGGATGAAAAGTTTGCCCGCATCGCAGCTGGCGGAAATTGATCGTCGAGAGGGAGGGGAATTGGTCTCATGCCCACGGCGCAGACCTCGCTCTTTTTCAGGAAACAATCGGGCGAACTCGATTGGCAAAAGACTTGCACAAAAGAAACCCAGCGACTAATTCAATGCCCCTATGACATCCGAGACGACTCTTATCCTTTTCAAGCCTGATGCTGTTGCGAAAAACATCACGGGCCAAGTGCTTTCCCGATTCCAAGCGGAGGGTTTCATGATCCGCGGGATCAAGATGATGACCCTCAGCGATGAAATTCTTGCCGAGCATTACTCACACATCGCCGACAAGCCATTTTTCCCTGCCGTCCGTGGTTTCATGCAAGAGACGCCAGTAATCGCGCTCGCGCTTGAGGGCGAAAACATCATCGCACGGGTGCGTGATCTCCTCGGGCCTACGGATTCGATGGTGGCCCCTGCCGGAACGATCCGTGGCGACTTTGGGTTCAAGGATGCCGACGCCAAGATGCGCAATGTTTGCCACGCCTCTGATTCCGTCGAGGCAGCACAAACCGAGCTGAAGCGTTTCTTCAAAGAAGGCGAAATCTTCGCCTACTAAGTGATGCTCGTCGAACGCGTCAAGTATATCATCTGGGCAGCCGACTTGGCGCGGGCGACCCGATTTTATCAGGAGGCCTTTGGTGCAACGATTGCCCGATCCTCCAGCACCATGACCGAACTGGATGTGGCGGGGGCGATCCTCGGCATCCACGGCGGCGGCGAGGGCAAACGCACCTGGACGGGCATCAGCTTCCAAGTGGCCGATGTCGTCACCGGTGCCACCGAAGTATTGGCCCATGGCGGCGGCCTCGTCCGCGAACCCTCCGAGGAGGACGGCGAAGCGCCCCACCTCGCGATGTGTTACGACACGGACGGCAATGAGTTTATGCTGATCCGCAAGCGCTAAGGCCCGGCCATTTCAAAGGGGTTCGCTCCCTTTATAACGGATGAGCGAAGACGCCCACTGTGATGGATCTTCCACCAGCCATGATCATTTCGTCATCAAAGAAAAAGGCCCGCTCGAATGAACGAGCGAGCCTTGGTGAAAAACGAATGGCTCGTTAGAGCTTCGCGACGCGTCCGAGGCTTGGCTGTTGGCGGACGATGTTTGCCAGCATCTTGCGGCAGTGGTCGTAGCTGGAACGCTTGCGCAGAATATCGGCACTTCGGTTGAAGGATCCCCACTGCACGACTGTCATTTCGACCGTGCGGGTGCCCCAGTCGTTCATGATTTCCTTGCTCGGCTTGTAAATATCAATCGTGCCGGTGCCCATCAAAGCCGAGCCATAATCGTCGACCACGTACAAATAAGGCATTCCGTTGATCCGGAAAGTCGTTCCTACGGGATAGAACGACCAATCAGCGGCGGCACTGTGAATCCGGTTGTTGTAGCGGAGTGCGGTTCCAGTGGCATTGCGATTCCCATAAATCAAGTGGTCAGCCTCGGTGCTGGTGTAAGCGGTGGTCCGGACCATCCGGGTGCGATCACTGAAAGCGTAAACCGGCATCGAGTGCTTGTCACGGGGCTTGCCGGTAGCGGCGGATCGGGTCACTGAGGAGACCGAAGGAAGCTGGAAGCTGTCATGCTTGGCGTAGAAACTACTTCCGGAAAGGATCGAGTTGGCGGAGAACCCCGTGGGCCCAGAAGTACCACAGCTGGTCAAAGTGACGGCAATCGAGGCGAGCAGGAGCGAGTAGATGAGTCGAAAAATCATGTTGCAGTGAGAGAATGCACGGTGTGGTGCGCTGGCTAATGTCCGCACTTCTTATGCCAAGTTTGGGGTCAGGGCAAACCGAAAACGGCATTGTTAGCGATTCTTTGCAAAAACATCACTCAGCATCAATGAGTTCCGTGATTGTTTGCATGGAATTAAAAACATGAATTCGATGAATCAAGGAGGAGCAGACTGTGAAAAGTCCGAGAATGTCTCGCCAGATGGTGTGGCTTGGCAGCCAAATCAGCGGGTGGTGGCTGGGAGCCAGACCCTCGCACCAGCGCTCCGACCGGCTGGGGATTTGAAAAACCCCTGTAAGCCTGGACGCGTTTCCAGGTCGGCCAGCGCTTCTGCCACCCGGCCCCGTCGCCAGCGGAAGCCCGCATCGCGCAAGCGCAGGGGATCTGCCCAACGGCTTTTCAGAACCAATTCGCTCTCGGTTCCCATCAGCCGTGCACCAATCTCAAGCATTGATTGCGTCGCGGGAAGCCCGATCGGCATCCCCGCCGCTTCGCGGAATCCCTGCATCCACTGGCGGTTGGTGGGGAATTCGGGGGCGGTGACATTGATGGTGCCGTCGAGAAATGGGTCGGCGATCGCGAAATCGACCGCTCGGAGGAAGTCTTCCATGTGGATCCAGCTGACCCGCTGGTTTCCGCTGCCCATCGCGCCGCCAAGTCCGCGAGCCGTCAGCTTGCGCAAGACATCGTAAACCGTCTGATCTTCATTCGCGAGCACCATGCCGATTCGCAAGGCAAGCTTGCGGGTCTCCGCGGGCACTTCCGCACCGAAGAACGCGTCTTCCCACGCTTGGGCGACCTCACAGGAAAATCCTTCGCCCGGCTCACCCAGCCAGTCGTTCTGTGGCTGATCCTCTGCGTGGCGGTACCATGTCGCGGTACTCGCATTGAGCCACGCCTTAGGCGCAACTTTGCACCCGGCGACCGCGCGGCCGATGACTTGCGTGGAATTCACCCGTGACTCGAGGATTTCTCGACGGTTCGCCGCAGTGTAGCGGCAGTTCACACTCCGCCCTGCGAGGTTGATCACGGCTTCCGCCCCTTCCAAGGCAAGGGCCCACGGACCTAGCGTCTGGCCGTCCCATTGCAAAAAGGTGCCGTCGCCACTCCAGCCGTCTTGCGTGCGACCAATCGCGACGACCTCCTTGCCCGTCCGCGCGCAGTGGCGGGTGAGGTAACGACCTAAAAATCCATTGGCTCCGAAAATAACGACCACGGGGTTCATTTGATGTGTGTAATGATCAGTTTTTAATAATGATTTCAATTTTCAGAAAATTCTGAAAATGAGTGAGCGATCAACCGAGAAGTTTGGCCGCCATCTGAAGGGCGAATCCGTGCTTCATGAGTGAGATTCGGTCGGACATTTTGGAGGCAAAGCTCACGAAGTCTTCCAGCGCTCGCATCTGAGCGTGGAAGGCTTTCCCTTCGGGCGTTGCGATGCCCTCGCTCTCTTCGGCGCAGCGGTTGAGGATCGCCAACGCTGGGTCGATTTCCCGGCGCTTCCGTTCACGGGCGACGATCGTGAAAATCTGCCAGACGTCTTTTTCTGCCTCGAAAAACTCGCGGCGTTCTCCCTTTTTCACCACCGAGCGGATCAGCCCCCAAGCGACCAATTCCTTGATGTTGGAGTGCGCGTTGCCCCGGCTGATCTCGAGCTCCTCCATGACCTCGTCGGTCGTCAGCGACTCGGGCGCGGTCATGAGAAGCGCGTGGATCTGGGCCATCGTCCGGTTGATGCCCCACTGGGTCCCGAGCGCGCCCCATTGCGCTACAAATTCGTCCCGCGCCTGCTTGAGTTTTTCGGTTTCCGTGTCCACGTTTTCAGTAAATACTGAAAAGTCAGAAACAACAAGAGAATTCAGCTTGGCTTGAAATTTGCTTCACACGCAATGTGACGAATTAGACACAGCCGACCCCTTGTTTGAAACTCTGCTAAAGTCAGCTTTTCGTTTGATTCATTCAAAATCACTGAAAACCAATGAAAACCATGATTTGCAACTCCGAACCAAAACGTCTCCATGGGATCTCGCAAACTCTACGCTGGGGCCGGGCACTGCTCGCAATGGCGCTCGTCTCCGCGGCGTCAGTCTTCGATGCGGGAGCGCAGACGACAATTTTCTCGGAAAATTTCGGCACTCCGGCTGGAACTACCTCTTTTGGAAACTATACACTTGGCACTGCTCCTGCCACTTTCCAGAATAAGGGAAATCTAACCTTTAGCCAAGGGGATGCGACAAACCCAGGTGATGTGCGGTCATCATCCAATTCAACGGGCTATCTAGGTGCATCAGGCGGTGGAAATGTTTTTTTTAGCAGTTGCAGTACACTTGGCACCTATGGCCTAGGTATTCAAAACATAAATGCCTCTGCCTACAATACGCTTCAGCTTTCATACGGTTACCGGAAAGAGTTAGCTTCTGCTTCAGCGACCTTGTCCGTTGACTATTGGAATGGTACGTCTTGGACCTTGATTGCAAACCAATCAAGTGCCCTTTTCAATGAAACCGCTAACGCAACCACAGGCTGGTATCTTGCCAAGACATTGTCGCTGCCGGTCGGAGCACAAATTGATGGGCTCAAAATCCGATTTGTCAAATCGGGGAGTAATTCCATCCGGCTGGATGACATCAAGCTTACGGGTACCATCAATCCTAGCTCAGACACGACCCCGCCCAGCATCTCGGCACTGGTACCTACCAATAGTGCGACTCGAGTTTCAATTTCAGATAACTTAGTAGCCAGCTTCAGCGAGCCGGTGCAGGCGGGTACGGGCGCGATTGAACTCAAGAAATCCTCTGATGGTTCAACGATTCCTGCTACGATCACTATTTCGGGTAGCACTCTGACCGTCGATCCCACCGGAGATCTCAACTACAGCACCAGCTACTACGTTCTGGTTCCCGCTGGAGCCGTTAAAGATTCAGCAGGCAATTCCTTTGGTGGCATTCTGACTACAACCGCTTGGGCGTTCACGACTGATTCACCTGACACCACCGCACCTACAGTCGTCACTTACAGCCCCTTGGGTAGCAATGCAGTTCCAACCTCCAGCTTGAGGCTAACGTTTAGCGAGGCGATCAGTCCTATTGGTGGCAATGTTACCCTCAAAAAAGTGGGAGGAGCGGTGGTCGAAACAATCGTGGCAGACTATTTCACCCCTGGTTTCGTAGTTGATAACTCGACCGTAACAATCCCACTTACTGCTGCTTTAGATTATGGCACCACCTACTATGTGCAAATCGCAGGTGACGCGTTCGAGGACAGTTCTGGAAATCGCTATGTGGGGATTCCTAGCTCCGATACTACCACTTGGACATTTACCACCGTTGATGTTCCCGCTCTGACGAGTACGCCATACACTCAGACATTTTCGAGCTATGTCTCGGCTGCAACGCTGCCGCAAGGCTGGTCCGCTTCTGGGCCTGCGGCTTACCTGTCAGCTTATGTTGGTAACTGGGGCTCCGTTAGTGATGGAGGATTCAGGGGCAACGCCAGCGTCTTTGGCTATCATCACACAAGTTTGACCCTGACAAACAATGCGCCACTGAATCAGATTCTGACCCTCCGAAATACAACGGGTGCAGAGATCAACGACCTCACAGTCGCTTACAAGGGACGAATGACTCTCCCCGAAAACACGCGGATCCCTGTATTTACCGTAACTGTTGGGGGAGTAACGGTGAATGCTCTTGGATATTCCACTGCGGATCGTGACAATGCCCAGCGCAACGCGTCGATTGGTGGATTATCCATTCCCAATGGTTCAACTTTCCAAATCGTCTGGGCATCCTCCTATCCCTCAGGTTTTGGTTCCGCACGCCAGATCGGTATTTCTGATGTGTCGGTTAGCGTGGGAAATAGCGTATTCGCTCCCACGGCAACGACTTTGAATGTGCCAGTCGCTACAATCGGATCGCTCTCAGCGACTGTGCGCGCGGAAATTGTTTCAACTGGTGGTCAAACCCTTACAGGATCGGGATTTGTCTATGCGGCAACCGCAGTGAATGCGGCACCACAGCTCGGTGGCAGTGGAGTGTCTATGGTCGAGGTTGGCTCTCCTGACGTTGGAGCCTTTAGCTCGACGCTGACGGGACTGACGCCAGGCACAAATTACTCAGTTTGTGCCTACGCGACCAATGCATCTGGAACCAGCTACACGGGGGTGGGTACTTTTACGACGCTGGCCACCTATCCCAGTTTTACGGGGAACTATACCCAAGCGTTTAATGGTATCACGGGTAATTCAACCGCTGGTATCACCAACATGCCAGCCGGATGGACGGCCTTGTCGGACGCTTCGCCACCTCTGCAGGTTTATGCAGGATCTTGGGGACAATCTGCAACCACGGGCGGTTTCCTTGGCAGCAATTCTACCGGAGTCTTAGGCTATCGCCACACAACCTCGAGCGGAAATCTTACGGTCACACTTCATTTGATCAATGCTACTGGTGGGGTCTTGACGTCTCTGGACGTCTCTTATCTCGGCCGTGTCGAGAGAACTACCGAAGGCCGTTCTCCTGTCTGGACGGTTGCAGTCAACGGGGGCGCTGCCGTCGAGGCGCTTGCCTATGACACGTTAGGTAAGGTTGATGCAGTGAAGTCAACCAAAGTGACGGGTCTTTCCATTGGTGCTGGTAATGAATTTACCATCACATGGATATCGGACCGAGGACTTCGGTCACCTGAACAAGGGTCTTCTAAACAAATCGGTATCGGCGAGGTGGCGATCAGTGCGGTTCCAACGGGCAACAGCTACGCGACCTGGGCGGCCACCAACGCCGGCGGACAAGCCTCAGGTCTCGACTACGATGGCGATGGCGTGAGTAATGGTGTGGAGTATTTCATGGGAGCGACGGGTAGCTCGATGACGACAACGCCGCAGGTTGTTGGAGGGAAAATTACCTATCCCAAGAGCGCGACCGCGACAAACGCAGCGGGGACGATTGAAACCTCAAGTGACCTAGTTACATGGCAACCAGTGACAGCTGATTCCAGTGTGGCCGGATTTATCAGTTACACTTTGCCAACTGGCCGAGGAAAAATCTTCGCTCGCTTGAAGGTGGTCGTGACTCCTTGATTCGAATTGATGATATGCGCTCGGGTTCACACTGATGGGGCCGAGTGATGGGATGGGGACCGGGGCGATTTGCTTCGGTCCTCAGTTCGTTTGGGCTCTGGTGCTGAGTGGGTCGCCGTGTGGGCTTAGGCGATTCCATCCTAGAATCCGCAGTTGGAATGCGGATGGGTCAGGCGCGGGCACTGGCAGCGGAGGTTCGGCGAGATGATTCCAAACCCGTTTCAGGTGCAACTCTTTGATTATCAATCCACGTGTGGCGGCGGAAGTGCCTTTCCATGTCTCGTGCACCGGGGTTCCGTCCCGTTGTGCACGGGTGCCTGTACATCGTGCACGGGTGCCCGTACATCGTGCACAAGCACCCGAACATGATGTACGGGCAACTTTACATCGCGCACAAGCACCCGAACATGATGTACGGGCAACTTTACATCGCGCACAAGCACCCGAACATGATGTAAAAGTTGTTTTACATCGCGTAACGGGAGGCGTGCACGGCGCACGGGAACCCCGACATCGAGGCGGTCACCGAGTTGGTGCCTCGTCGCTGCAAAGGAGGTAGAATCGCTCGCCTGCAGGAAGGAATTTGAAATTCGGCTCATGTTCACCCGATGGGTGAACCGATGGTGCGCTCGTTTTCGTCTTCAAAGGCCGACAAGATCCGCACTGGTGCGCCTCGTCATCACTCTTCACTGCGGATTAGAGGGGCAAGCGTGCCGTTTTAGCCTCGGATTTGCCCGTTACCGCGGACGCGGTATTGGTAGCTCGTGAGTTCGCGCAGCCCCATGGGGCCGCGGGCGTGGAGCTTGTCGGTGGAGATGCCGATTTCTGCACCGAACCCGAATTCACCGCCATCCGCGAAGCGCGTGGAGACGTTGTGAAAGACGCAAGCCGAGTCCACGCTGCGGAGGAACTGCTCGGCGTTTGCCTCATCGTGGGTGACGATCACGTCCGTGTGGTGTGAACCATGGGCATTGATGTGAGTCACGGCGGCGTCGAGTGAATCGACCACCTTGATCGAGAGAATCAGGTCGAGGTATTCCGTTTCCCAGTCATCGGTGGTGGCGGGAATGAGGTCGGGGAGGATGGCGAGGCTTCGTTCGCAGCCGCGGAGTTCCACACCTTTCGAGCGGAGGGCGGTGGCGACCTTGGGAAGAAACTCGGCGGCGACCTCGCGGTGGACGAGCAGAGTTTCGAGCGCGTTGCAGACGCCGCATTTTTGGGTTTTGGAATTGAGGGTCAGCGAGACGGCCATTTCTAGGTCGGCTGCGGCATCGACGAAGAGGTGGCAGATGCCGTCGTAGTGTTTGATGACCGGCATGCGAGCGAGTGACACCACCGTTTCGATGAGGCCCTTGCCGCCGCGAGGGATGATGAGATCGAGCCACTTGTCCATGCCGGCGAGGACCGCCACGCTCTCGCGGTCGGTGAATGGAATGAGCTGGATGGCGTGGGCGGGTGCCCCGGCATTGCCGAGCGCCTCGGCGATGGCGAGGTTCGAGTGGATCGCCTCGCTGCCGCCTCGGAGGATGGTTGCGTTGCCGGTTTTGAAGCAAAGCACTGCAGCGTCGGCGGTGACGTTGGGGCGGCTTTCGTAAATGATGCCGATGGTTCCGATGGGCACCCGGATTTGTTCAATTCGGATGCCGTTCGGGCGTTCCCATGCGTCCAGCGTTTGGCCGACCGGATCGGGCAAGGTAGCGACTTGGTCGATCCCTTCAGCCATCGCTTCGATGCGGGCATCATTAAGCATGAGGCGGTCGAGCATCGCGGCGGAGAGGCCCTTTTCCTTGCCAGCGGCGAGGTCGAGGGCGTTTGCCTCCAACACCTTCGCGGCATGACGGCGAATCGATGCCGCCATGGCGCGGAGAATCTCGTTCTTTTCGTCGGCCGACAACTGTGCGAGGGCGTACGAAGCTGCGCGAGCCTGTTTGCCCATTTGATGGATCGTTTCCTGAAGGGTCGGCATGCGGGTGTGAGGTTCGGCAGCGGGTGAGGCGAGGATCACCGGTCAGATGGCGGCGAGGATGCCATTGAGCGTCGCGCTGGGGCGAAGCGCTGCGTTTGCTTTTGCATCATCCGGCAGGTAGTAGCCACCGATGTCGATCGCATGGCCTTGGACGGCAATGAGTTCTGCGACGATGGTTTCTTCGTTCGCGGAAAGGGCTGCGGCGACGGGGCTGAAGATCGCTTGGAGCTCGGAGTCTTGGGTTTGCGCGGCGAGTGCTTGAGCCCAGTAGAGTGCGAGGAAGAAATGCGAGCCACGGTTGTCGATGGTGCCAAGTTTGCGGCCGGGCGAGCGGTCGTATTCGAGGAACTTGCCGGTGGCGGCGTCGAGGGTTTCGGCGAGGACCTTGGCTTTCGGAAGTTGGAAGGTTTCGCTGATGTGCTCGAATGATGGGGCGAGCGCGAAGAATTCACCGAGCGAATCCCAGCGGAGGTAGTTTTCCTCGATGAACTGCTCCACGTGCTTGGGGGCTGAGCCGCCTGCGCCGGTTTCGAAGAGTCCGCCGCCATTCATGAGAGGGACGATCGAGAGCATCTTGGCCGAGGTGCCAACTTCGAGGATCGGGAAAAGGTCGGTGAGGTAATCGCGCAGAACATTTCCGGTGACCGAAATCGTGTCGAGGCCTTGAGCGATGCGATCGAGCGAGAACGTGCAAGCCTCGGCTGGGGGGAGGATGCGGAGGTCGAGGCCTGAGAGGTCGTGGTCTTTCAGGTAGGTTTCCACCTTCGCGATGATTTGTGCGTCGTGCGCGCGGGTGGCATCGAGCCAGAAAACCGCTGGGTCCCCAGTCGCCCGGGCACGTTTCACGGCGAGTTTCACCCAATCTTGAATCGGTGCATCCTTCGTTTGGCATGCGCGCCAGATGTCACCGGCTTCGACCTCGTGTTCGATGAGGATCGTGCCAGTGGCATCGGTGATCCGGACGTGGCCTGCGGCGGGGATTTCGAAAGTCTTGTTGTGGGAGCCGTATTCCTCGGCTGCTTGAGCCATGAGGCCGACGTTCGGGACGGAGCCCATTGTCTTGGGGTCTAGGGCGCCGTGTTGTTTGCAGAAGTTGATGGTTGCCTGATAGATGCCAGCGTACGAGCTGTCGGGGATGACGGCGAGGGTGTCGGCGGTTTGGTTCGAAGCGTTCCACATTTTGCCACCAGCGCGGATCATCGCGGGCATGGAAGCGTCCACGATCACGTCTGAGGGAACGTGGAGGTTGGTGATGCCCTTGTCGGAATTGACCATCGCAAGTGCTGGTCCGGCAGCGTAGGCGGCTTGGATGTCCGCCTCGATCTCCGCCTTTTGTGCGGCGGGGAGTTGGTCGATCTTCGCGACGAGATCGCCGAAGCCGTTTTTGAAATCCACGCCGAGGCTCTTGAGAGTTTCCGCATGTTTGGCGATGAGATCTTTGAAGAACACCTCCACGGAGTGGCCGAAAATGATCGGGTCGGAGACCTTCATCATCGTCGCTTTCATGTGGAGCGAGAAGAGAACGCCATCGGCCTTGGCCTTGGTGATTTGCGAGCCGAGGAAGTCGACAAGCGCCGCCTTGCTGAGGAATGAGCCGTCGAGGATTTCGCCGGCCTTGAGCGGTGTGCTTTCCTTGAGGATGCGCGCGGTTCCATCGTTGCCAATGAATTCGATTTTCACATCGGTGGCGTTCGCGACGGTGATGGATTTTTCATTCGAGAAAAAATCATGCTGGCCCATCGTGCCGACCGAGGTTTTGGAATCGCTGGACCAAGTGCCCATCGAGTGTGGGTGTTTGCGAGCGTAGTCCTTCACTGCCTTGGGCGCACGGCGGTCGGAATTTCCCTCCCGGAGCACCGGGTTCACGGCGCTCCCCATGACCTTGGCGTAGCGGGAGCGTGCATCCTTTTCCTCGTCGGTCTGGGGGTTTTCTGGCAGATCAGGGAGATCGTAGCCCTTTGATTTCAGCTCCGCGATGGCGGCCTTGAGTTGCGGGACGGAAGCGGAGATGTTCGGCAGCTTGATGATATTTGCCTCGGGTTGGAGCGTCCACGCGCCAAGTTCGGCCAGATCATCTGCGATCTTTTGGTCATCGCGAAGTCGGTCGGGGAACTGGGCAATGATTCGTCCAGCCAGCGAAATGTCTCGGGTCGTCACGGTGATGCCCGAGTGCTTGGTAAATACTTGGACGATTGGCAGGAAAGAATAGGTCGCGAGAGCGGGTGCTTCGTCGGTCTTCGTGTAAATGATGGTCGGGATTTTGGACATGGTCTGAGGGTATGAAAGTGACAGCCACTCGTCTAAGGCATTGGCTTGCCATGGTCAAAAGCAATTGCTCCGCCAGTGCTCCGATAAAGTCGGATAGGCTCAAAACTGCGGGTTTGGTCGTTGTGAATAACTTGGGGAAAGTGTTGGTATCTGCTTATTTTCAGGCAGCGGGATGCTGTTCTTGAATCTTACCATGGGAGTCGCCTCTGGAGAATAACTTCTTGGGTGTTTGAATCGTCTGGGGGCTTGTTTTAAAGTTTTAAACGATTGATCGAAACTCAAATCGTTTAACATTAGTAATTTGTAGACTTGCTCACCATGACTCACCAATTACTCACAAGTTATTTACCGCTCGGTATTCATCCGTGGGTGTGGTGCCGGAATGGTTGGTGAGATGAAACATCGCAATGCGGGAGGAGGGGGGTATGGGTTGTGAATAACTTGGGTAAATGTTGTTTTATCGAGTTTGTGGTTTCTAGCAAATCACTGAGATTTAGGGCTTGGGGTGTAGATCGTTTTCGGAATGGCGGGCGGGTCGTGGGTGGGTTGGTCCGGATTTCTATGGTGAAATAGGACCTTGCGATTCTCATTTGCAGGTGGATTCCGCTTTACCCTTCGCGAGGATCACTTCAAACAAAGGGCGCCGTTTCATTCATCGTGTGCGGCAGTTTCTTCAATCTCAAACCAACACTCCAATATGGACATTCAAATTGCCACTCTCTGTGACTTCGCCTCCGACTACAACGGTAAACTCGTGATCTCCGGAACCTTCGATACCCTCGCGGCTCGCGCGGTCCCGGTGGTTCATCCATCGTGCACTTTGGCGATGCGCTTCTGCTTCACCCCCGAGGATATCGGACGCCACAAGCTTTCCATCAACATCATCAACGAGGATGGCGAGTCGCTTGACCCGAACAACATGCCGATCGAGCCTGAGTTCGAAGTTCAACTTCCAAAAAACGTTCCATTCCTGACTCGCAACATCGTGATGAACCTTCAAGGACTTCGTTTCCAAGAAGAAGGCATTTACTCGATCGACATCGGTTGCGACGGCGAGATTCTCGTTCGTTTGCCCCTTCGCATCGTCATGGTCACTCAAGGACCGAACGGCGAATCTCAGATGGCGTAATGCTGAGGCATGGTGTAACTAAGCGCCATGCCAATGCCGATTTCCTATTCTTGTGCTCTGATCACCGGTGCTTCATCGGGCTTGGGCGAAGAGTTCGCACTTCAAATCGCACCACGGGCCGAACATCTCGTGCTCGTGGCGCGTCGGGAGTCGTTGCTTGCTGAGGTGGCAGATCAGATTCGTGAGCGGTTTCCGCACGTTGCGGTTACGGTTTTTGCGTATGATCTCGGTCGATCGGATGGGCGAGAGCAGTTGTTGGAAGCATTGTTGGCGGCGGGGCTTGTTCCCGATCTTTTGATCAACAATGCGGGGCTGGGAGACTACGGTGAGTTTGCCTCGGCCGAATGGTCGAAGCTGGAATCCATGCTTAGGGTGAATATCGAGGCCCTCACGCATCTTACGCATCGTTTGGTTCCTGAGATGATCCGTGCGGGGCGAGGGGCGGTGGTGCAGGTCAGTTCTCTGGCGAGTGCGTTGCCCATTCCTGACTTCGCGGTCTATGCGGCTACCAAAGCGTATGTGACGAGTTTTTCGGAGGCCTTGCGCATCGAGTTGCGCGAGCATGGGATTCCGGTGTTGGCGGTTTGTCCTGGGCCGGTGAAGACTGGATTTGGCGGAGTGGCAAGGCGCGGGGAAGGGGCTCGTGAGATGCCCGCGAAGAAATCGTTTTATGTGCCAAAGGCGCAGGTGGTGGCTGAGTCTCTCACCGCCTTGGAGCGTGATGCTGCGCGGATCTATCCGGGGTTGCGGACGCGGGTTGCGGCGATGGCACTGCGCAGTTTACCCATGGCCGTGTTGCGCATTTTCATGGGCTTCCGCCCGCGGAGGGGATGAAGCGTGCTGGCTCAGGCGCGTTCCGCCATGGGCTTGTAGCTGCGGAGCGTCGCGCCGGTGTAAATCTGGCGAGGCCGTGAGATGCGGCTTTCCCGGTCATCCATGACTTCCTTGTAATTGGCGACCCAGCCTGGCATGCGGCCAATGGCAAACATCACGGTGAACATGTCCATGGGAATTCCGATGGCCCGCATGATGATGCCGCTGTAGAAATCGACATTTGGATAGAGTCTGCGCGATACGAAATACTCGTCGTTGAGGGCGATTTCCTCCAATTTTTTGGCGATGTCGAGGAGGGGGTCGGACTTGTGGAGTTGCGCGAGAACTTTGTCGCACTGTTCCTTGATGATCACGGCGCGTGGGTCGAAGTTTTTGTAAACGCGGTGTCCGAAGCCCATGAGGCGGCGGTTGCCGGTTTTGTTTTTCACTTCCTGGAGGAACTTGGTTCCGTCGTCGCCTTCGCGGTGGATTTCCTCGAGCATTTCGAGCACCGCTTGGTTTGCGCCGCCGTGCAGCGGGCCCCAGAGAGCACAGACCCCGGCGGATGCCGAGGCAAACACGTTCGCTTGGCTCGAGGCCACCATGCGAACGGTCGAGGTCGAGCAGTTTTGCTCGTGATCTGCATGAAGCAAGAAAATCAGGTCGAGTGCTTTCACAATCTCCGGGTTGATTTCGTATTCCTCGCCGGGGAGCGAGAACATCATGTGGAGGAAGTTTTCGGTGTATTTCAGGTTCGACTTTGGGTAGCTCATTGGCAGGCCATGAGCCTTGCGGTAGGAGCTGGTGGCGATGGTGCGAACTTGGGAAATGAGTCGGGCGGCGTGGTAGGGGAAGGATTCTGACAGCGGCTTGCCGTGGGTTTTCGGACTTGGGTAGGACGATGACGCATGAATCATCGCGGAGAGGATCGACATGGGATGCGCCGAAGGTGGGAATGCATCGAAGTGGAAGCGCATGTCCGCATGAAGCATTTGATTTTCACTGAGCAATGCGGAGAACTCCGTGAGTTCGGTGGTTGTCGGAAGCTCGCCGTAAATGAGGAGGTAAGCGGTCTCGATGAACGTGCTTTTTTGAGCGAGTTCTGCGATGTCGTAGCCTCGGTATTGGAGGACGCCCTTTTCGCCGTCGATGAAAGTGATGGCGCTCTTGCAAGCTCCGGTGTTGCCGTAACCTGGGTCAAGCGTGATGCAGCCCGTCTTGTTGCGAAGTGTCGCGATGTCGATGCCTACTTCTCCCTCAGTACCTACGATTGTTGGCAGCTCAAGAGGCTTGCCGTCGATGATCAATTCCACTGTTCCGTTCATGCGGGGCGATCGTAAACAGCTCTTAGCTGATTAAGCTAGTCTGCAATGCATCGAAATGAAACAAATCTTCTGGGTGCCGAGATGGCTGTTATTCGCCGGAATCGGGGTAGGAGCCGAGAAGTTTTACGATCGAGCAATGCTTGCCGAGTTCGGCGAGTGCTTCGGCGACTTTTGCGTCTTCGCAGTGGCCTGCGAGATCGACGTAGAAAATGTATTCCCAGTCTTTTCGCTTGGATGGGCGGGATTCGATTTTCGAGAGATTGATGTGGAATTGGTCGAAGGCTTGGAGGGCATTGACGAGCGAGCCGGGTCGGTCGTGGATGGCAAAAAGGATCGAGGTGCGGTCGTTGCCGGTGGGCGGGCATGGCTTCTCGCCGATGACGAGGAAGCGGGTGGTGTTGGTCGCGCGGTCTTGGATGGATTCTTCGATGAGGGTGAGCCCGTAAAGTTCGGCGGCGAGCGGGCCACCGAGGGCGGCGGCACCATGGGCAGCTTGGTCTCGAGCAATCTGTGCGGCCTTGGTGGTGGAGGAAACCTCGACGAGGTCTGCCTCAGGGAAGTTTTTAAGAATCCATGCGCGGCATTGACCGAAGACTTGGGGGTGGGAGTAAAGCGTCTTGATTTCCGAACGGGGGATGGCTGCCATCAGGCCGTTTTCGATGCGCAGCAGGATTTGCGAACAGATGTGGAGGGGGGAGTCGACAAACAAGTCGAGCGTATGTGAGACCGCGCCCTCGGTGGAATTTTCAATGGGAACGACCCCGTAGCTGGCGGCGCGTCTGGCGACTTGGTCGAAGACATCCGAAAAATTGGGTTGGGGTGAATACTGGACGGAGTGGCCAAATTTTTTGATCGCTGCTTGGTGGGTCCAAGTTCCTTCGGGGCCGAGGTAGGCGATCTTGAGGTCATCCTCCAGCGCGAGGGCAGCGGACATGATTTCGCGGTAGATCGCGCGGATCGATTTTTCCGGAAGTCGGCCTTGGTTCATCTCGATGAGGCGTCGGAGGAGGGATTCTTCGCGCTCTGGGGCGTAGATTTGGAGGCCATCACGCTTTTTCACCACGCCCACCTCGTGGACGAGATCGGCGCGGCGGGAAAGGAGATCGAGCAATTCGTGATCGATGGTATCGATCTTGTCGCGGATGTTGTCGAGATTCACGGGATGGGTAGGGTGTTAGGAATCTTGCTCCGATGCGTCACCTGCGGCTGCGGCAGGGATCCCGATGGTGCTGAAGGCGAGTTGTTGGTCGGCATCGGCAGCGGGCGTTGGTTCTTGGGTGGGTTCTGGCAATTTCACCTTGCGGAGTTCCGAGGCATTTGGGAGGTCGTCGATGGACCGGATGCCAAAGTGTTCAAAGAAGAGGTCGGTGGTTTCGTACAAGAGGGGGCGACCGGGTAATTCCGCACGGCCACCGATTCGGATGAGGTCTCTGTCGAGGAGTTTTTGAATCATACCGTCGCACGCCACTCCGCGAACCGCTTCGATGGCGGCCTTCGTGATGGGCTGGCGATAGGCGATGATGGCGAGGGTCTCCATCGCGGGGCCGCTCATCCGCTCAGGCTTGCGGCCGGGGAATAACTGGCGCACGAATTCGCCGAATTCGAGGCGGGTGAATACCTTCCATCCTTTCGGGCGCTCGATGATGGTGAAAGCTCGCTGGCTGTTTTGATAAGCAAGGTTGAGTTCTTCGATCGCAGCTGCGACTTGCTCGGGCGAGGTGGCGGCGAGTGCCAGGAGCAATTCTGGAAGTTCGCCGGGGGCCTTGCCTTCGTCGGTTTCACGGGTACGAATATCCTCCGCCTCGGCCACGCGCGAACGTACCAGACGCGCAATTTCCTCTGAAGGCAAAGGATTTTGTGAGGCGATCAACAGGGCTTCAACGATGGCATTTAGCTGCATGACGGGACAGCACTTTAGGGATCGGTCTGGGCATTTCAAGTCTGCTGCGGCAAACGATGAAATCATTTATTTCAAGATCATCGAAGTTTCCGCTTGATGCCGTGTGGATCACAGGCTAACCCACCCAGCTCACTGCGGTTTCGAAAGTCCATTTTGAAACCGTCCTTCAATTTCAACTCACCTGCATCCCGATCCTTGTTCCATGGCCGCGAAAAAAACCACATCCAAGTCCGCCTCACCTCAGGTGAAGGCCAAGCCTGTCACCAAGCCTGCTGCTAAGCCGTCGAAGCCTGCCGCCAAGCCTGCCGCCAAGCCTGCCGCCAAGCCTGCCGCCAAGCCTGCCGCTAAGCCTGCCGCTAAGCCTGCCGCTAAGCCTGCCGCTAAGCCGTCGAAGCCAACGCCGGCGCCTAAGGTTGCGAAGCCCGAGGTCAAGCAAGCCAAGCCAGCGGAGAAGGTTGATGTTGCGCCGAAAGTGGTGGTCGTTGAGAAAAAGCCAGTGGTCAAGCCTCGCTCGTCGGTCGTCGATTTCCCGGCGCCTCCCGCTCCAGTGAAGCCACCCTTCGTACCGCCGAAACCCGTCGCACCCGTCACGGGTGGGCAGGTCGCTGCGGGCAGCAATGGCACGCACAGCCCAGCATTTGTGCAAAAGCAACGTCAGCGCCTGCTCGATCTTCGTGATGATCTCGTCGATGCCGTCTCAGGGATGGCGCGTGATACCATTCGCAACGCTCCGGAAGGCTCTGAGGCGTCTGGCAGTGGCCAGCACCAAGGCGATGCCGGCAGTGACGCCTATGACCGTGATTTCGCACTCTCCGTGTTGGCCAAGGAGCAAGATGCGCTTTACGAGATCGAGCAAGCGCTCCGCCGCATTCAATCGGGATCCTACGGGATCTGTGAAATCTCGTCGCGGAAGATCCCTCAGACCCGTCTCGAGGCCATCCCATTTGCCCGTTTGACGGTCGAATGTCAGGCCCAATGGGAGAAAGAATATGGCAACCGCCGCTTCCGTCCGTCCAACGAAGTTGGCTTCAGTGGAGGGAAATATGCCGATGATGAAGATTCTGAATCGGTTTCTCTTGACGAAGACGAAGATTAACGCAGTATCCGCCTCCCACGATCCTACTCATGCCACGCGAGATTATTATCCTAGAATGCACCGAAGCGAAAGCTGAGGGCAAGCCTACCTCACGTTACGTCACCACGCGTAACAAGAAGAGCCTCCGCACACCAGGCCGTCTGGAGAAAGTGAAATTCAATCACTTCCTTAAGCGCCGCACCCTTCACCGCGAACTCCGCTAAACCGCGAACTCTGCTTCATTTACAATGTCCGAGCCAAAAACAGTCCAACGCCGTATCAATTTCCGTAAGGCGAACCGCAAAATGACGCGCCGCCGTCACGACATTCCTGCCGAGCAGGTCGTCGCGACCAATCCGGAGCTTCTCACCAAGTTCACCACCGAGACCGGCAAGATTCTTCCTCGTCGTGTGACCGGTGTTTCCGCCAAGCTCCATCGCAAGATCAACAACGCGATCAAGCAGTCACGGGCGATCAACTTGCTTCCGTAATCGGACGCATCACATCGTTTTCTGAAAGAGCCAGCCTTCGCAAACGGGTTGGCTCTTTGTTTCGCCGAATGACTCGGCGGATCATGCCGGGTCCAGCATTGCTAGCGGGATTCCTTAAGGCATTACAATTCTCATGATTCTCATCAAATTTTTGCCTTGGTAAGGTGACTTTGAGTTCCTATAAATCCGCACGCGCAACCTGGCTCCCATGGCTCAAAAAGACTTCACTATCCTCAATAAACTTGGCATTCATGCTCGCCCAGCGGCGCAGTTCGTTAAGACCGCCAATCGCTTTCAAGCGGATATCTTCGTTGAGAAAGATGGTGAGGAGGTGGATGGTAAAAGCATCATGGGTCTCATGATGTTGGCTGCCGGACATGGTTCGGTGATTTCAGTGACCGCCAGCGGTACTGATGCCGAGGCTGCACTTGATGCGCTCAGTGAGCTGATCACCCGCAAGTTTGAGGAGGATTGATTTTCTCCGCAGGCGTCGCTCCCTGCGCTGTCGAGTTGCCGAGGGTACCTAGCATTTCGAGGGTTTCCTACCCCTTAGCTGAAACCGTGCGATTTCGCCAAGCGATGGTGTTTCTTGAAGCCAGTCGAGGTGAGTGGTGGTGATCCATTTCTGTGCATCCTGCGGCAGGTAGTTCATCAAGGCGTTGCGGCGACTCGGGTCCAGCTCGCCGAAGATGTCGTCCATCAAGTAGATCGGTGGCTTGCCGCCGAGTCGCTCCAGCAGAGAGCCTTGTGCAAGCTTGAGTGCGAGTGCGAGCGTGCGTTGCTGTCCTTCGCTCGAGAAATCCCCAGCAGGCATCCCGTGAAGGCGCAGGTCGATTTCGTCCCGATGCGGGCCAACGACTGCCTGGCGGAGGCGGATTTCCCGCTCGCGAGCTTGGAGCATCGACTCGCGGAGGTCGGGGCCGCTGGCGGGCAGATAATTGAGGGTGAGGGGCTCATCCTTGCCACTGATGCTGCGCTGGGCATCTGCGGCAAGTGGCGCAAGCGCATCGATCAGCCTCGCGCGGGCATCCATGAGAATGGTTCCATGCTCCACGAGAATTTCCTCATAGGAGAGGATCTCAGCATCACGCGGGCGGCTCTCTTTGAGCAGGAGGTTCTTGGCCCGTAGCGCTCGGTGATAGCGCGACCATGATCTGCGGTAGTTGGGATCGACCTGGGATCCGATGAAATCCAGGAAGCGCCGCCTTCCCTCGCCGGGGCCGCGGACGAGTTCGAGGTCTTCATTGCCCATCCACACCACGAGTCCGCCATCGGCCAGATAACCCGTTTGGCTGGAGCGGTTCTCGCCATCGGCCTTGAGCCGGAGTCCCTCGCGGGAGTGGCGGACTTGGCGCTCGCTCGACCATGGATCTCCTGCGATGCCAAAGCCCTTGGTGCCGAACCGTCCGAGGGTGGTCATCCGGTGAGTCCGCGGGGAGTGAAGCCGAACGAGCACGCAAACCGCCTCAAGAATCGAAGTTTTGCCTTGGGCATTGTCACCTGTTAGAATTACGCCAGCGGAGGGCACCTCAAGGTCAAGTGACTCAAAACAGCGGAAATCCAGTAGGCGCAAGGAGCGAAACACGGCGATGAAGTGGGGTGAATTCCTAGATTGAATGCCCTATGGATTTTCAAAAACAGGAGTCGCTAGTTTGCCGTAGGTTGCACGATCTAGCAGAAATGGGTGGTCATCTGTACTCAGTCGGCCGTAGTAGAATCCCGGATTAGCTTCGGTGCTGTTTGGCGCAAATGTGACTTCACGGGTAATCAATCCAGTGAAGTCTCCCATGTCATTGGTGCTTTTTTCGATGATCTTCAGCGTCAGCGAGGGCTGCGCGAGGGCTGTCATGGCGGACTCGTCATCCGTCGCCAGCCAGCGGGTGACCTTGAGGCCTTCGAGGATCCCTAACAGGTAGTTTGCCCTTGCCGGATCGAGCGAAGTGGTGAGGTCTTCGGCACCGCGATGGGCGGTCCATTCTTCCTTGTTGAAACTATATCGAAGCATCAACTCAGACTCACCTGTAAGCCGGCGCTCGATGGCCATGAGGTTGATTCGGTCGACCGACCAGAGCCTTGAGTTCCGCCATTCATAGGGCCGCACAGGGATCGATGAGACCAATGAGGGGTCCACCCGCATGACGGTGGGCGTGCCGATGCGGTTCACGAAGAATCCGCCTTTGCCATCGATGCCGAACGCCAGTCGGATGCCTTGGTTGTCTTGGCCGAGGAAGTGAAGCTTGAGGAAGGGGCGGTCAAGTCCCCACGGGGTGAAGTCGGTTGCGGCATCGCTCTCGAATCCAGTCGCTCTGCCCTCGGTGACGGCTTTCAGCAGGGTAAAAAGGCGTTCTTCGTTGGCCTCTTGGGATTGGCCGGCGATCGTGGCCTTCCAGGGTTGTGGCGGGGTACGTGAAATGAGGATTTCGGTTCCGGTCGAGGGCTGGATCAAGATGCCACGCAGGGATTGGATGTTCAGATTGGTGAGGGCTGGGTCGCGCAGTTCATTGACGGCGAGGGGGAGGTCGGCGATTGAGAGCAGGCTGGGTTCTGGCTTTGCGGGGAGATCGAATACGGTGTTAGGCCGATCGCTGACCACTGCGTGGACCTCGCGGGACTCGGTGGTCTCTGGTGGAAAAATTTCTAACAAGGTTTCGTTTTCGGAGCCAAACGAAGTGATCGAGATTTGCTTGGACTTGGTGAGGCCGTCATTGCTCGGCAGCGTCACTGAGGTGCGGTCAGAGACTTTGAGTGCTTGCAAGTCATAGAGCCCTTCTAGCAGCGATTTGATGGCGCGACGATCGGTCGAGAGATCCAACGGCTTGATCAAGCGCCAAGGGCTTTTGGGGGTTTCCCGGCCCAGGGTGAGTTCGCCTTGCTCGGCATTGATGCGGATTTTCTGGACGGTGAGCGGGTTGAAATAGAGCGGGCGGTGATCTCTCAGAAACTTGAGGTTATCTTTGAAAAGCGGGCCGATGTCACCTGTCGCCGAATAAATGAAACGCTTGTTGTGATCGTCACGTGTCTGGATGAAGACAGTGGCGATGGGTTGGTCTGCATCCTGCGGTTTCGCAAGCCATGGGGTTTGGTGGCCAAGCTTGTAGTGCGCTAGCGGCTGGTTGTCGCCGTCGAACAGGCGGATTTCGGCAGCGGTCTCCCCCAGACCCGCTTTTTTGATATTGATCTCATGGCGATCGGCGAAGTCTTCGACGCGCATCCCCAGGGTGAAATTGATGATCGCGAGCGCGGCGCGTGGGTCCATCCGGTCGGCCCAAGGACTGACCGCCTGCCACCCGGTGGGTGTGAGATCGAAGCGGGCCTTGACGCCGTTTTGGCTCACATTGATATGCTTGACCGCTGCCGCCGTGAAGTTTGCATAGACCGGTTGGCCGACGGGTACATTGGGCGCGCCTAACAGAGAGTTGAAATTTCCCTGAGTCCATTGCCAACTGGCCAAGCCACAGGTGAGGATGGCGAGCAGTGCAAGAATGAGGGTGAATCCGAGTGAGCGCATGAACGGTTAGGCGCGGCGCGAAGACCAGATGATGGCACCTGCGAGGATGAGGAATGCCGGCAGAAAGAACAGATTCACTCGGTTGATGAATGAGACTTGGGCTTCAAGCAGTGGCATCTTGTAAGTGCTAAGTGAGCGGGGGCCGATGCCGGCGAGCGACTGGCGGTCCATCAGCCAGTTGACCGACGAGGCGAGGAAGTCGATGTTTTCGGCGTGCTGGCGGCTTGGGTCGAGAAAGTCAGTGTTGGCGATGACGATCATTCGGGAAGTTTGGGTGGCAAATTGGTCGTCTCCGGTGGCGCCACGGGTGACGGAAGCGGCCAGATAGAGCGACTCCTTGGTGTCTTCCCGTTCGTCGAAGGCGGTGTCTTTGCCGCCAAATTTCGTTTCACCCCAGAAGCCCTCCGCCGCTTGGATCAGCCCGATCGGATTGATTTGGCGGTTCATGAGATCCTCGGCGCCCTCGCGGACTTCGAGTGACGAAGTTGCGCCTTCCAAGATCGTGGCTTGCCCCGCGAAATCTTTCGTGAAATCGACCCCGTAAGTGAAGACGCCTCGGGCGGTCGAGTTGATGCGGTCATTCGTGAGTGAAACCACACGGTCGCGTCGTGGAGTCACCCCATGGCTCCGGAGAAACGTGCGCAGTTTTGGCGGGATTTCGCCGGGCTTCAGTAGGACGAGAATCGCAGATTTCGGATGGTTCCAGTACTGCTCGAGGACCGCGAGTTCCTCGTCGCTGAAGTCGTATTTGGGAGCCACCAGCGCGATGCCATCGGCGTCAGTCGGGATTTCACTCAGTCCTGCGAGATTGATGCCCTTGAGTTCGACATTTTGAAAAAGCAGGGTCTTGCTGAGCGAGCTGAGCGGGGAGTTCTCACTGGTGGCATCCATTTGGCTCTTGTCGGCAAGAAAGACCATCTTGCGAGCCTTGCCTTCGATGGCTTCCACGAGTCGCGCCGTCAGCACGTCTTCGCCTTGGAAGCCGGTGATCTTCCGCTGGCCATCCGCTGCCGTGTAGACCGCAAGGTCCTCGGCGACGATCACCTTGATGTTCGGATGGAGGATGTGATTGCCGTCTTTGTCTTCGGTTGAAACGGCGCCGCCCTTCGTCCTCGCGTCCATCACGATGAGATCCTTGGTGAGTGGCAGGCCGTAAGCGGCGGTGATTTCTTGGGTGCGATCGGAACTGCGCAGCGGGTCGACAATTTCCAAGTCGATCTTGCCGTGAGAATTTCTAACGTATTCCTCGGCGATCGCTCGGACGCGTTCGTAAAACGGCGAGCTGCGGCGGAAGGCCATGATCCACTTGATCGGTTGCTCGTGCTCGGAGATTGCCTTGCTGGTGAGATAGCGGGTGGTCGTGGGGGCGAGCGTGTAGGCGCGATCGCGGCTGAGGTCGATGCGGGTGAAATGGTTCGCGGCTAGGTAGTTTAGCGCGATCAGAATGGCAGCGAGAAAAACGATCTGGAGCAGCGAGAGTGTGCCAAGGCCCCAGCGGTTCAAGGGGCGGGCAGGTGGATCATGGGGCTCTGAAGGAGAATGGGACATGATTTGTCAGTTAGGGAATTCAACGGCGCCAGCGGCGGTAGTCGACAACCTGATAGGTTAGAAAAAGCACGAAAATCGCGAGGCTTAAAAAGTAGATCGCGGGGCGAGTGTCGAACAAGCCGCTGGCGAAATAATGCAAGTGCTGCTGGGACGAGATGTAGTGAAAGAAGCCGGCTCCTGCGAAGGACTCGCCCCAGATGATGGTCACGTAGCCGAGGAAATATTGGATCACGAGCAGTCCGATCGTTAAAATGCCTGCGATGATTTGGCTGGAAGTCAGCGCGGAGGCGAGGCAACCGATCGCCGTGAAAGCCGCGCCCATGAGCATCAACACCGTGAACATCCCGCCGAGAGCACCGAGGCTCCATGCGGGTGGGAGATCCGTCGACCATTCAAACATTTTAAACTGCAGCAGGGCGGGAACCCACAGCATCGAGTAGAAGATCATCGCTGCCGTGTACTTGGAGAACACCACCTGCCAAGTCCGGACGGGTGCGGTGAGGAGGGTTTCCAAAGTTCCGGAGCGCTCTTCCTCAGAAAACAAGCGCATCGTGATGAGCGGGAAAATGAACAGGAAATAGAACCAAAACAAAGGCGTGTGGAAGGTCACGTAAACGAGGCTGTCGCGGACGGGGGTGTCCCGGAAGCCCTTCATGGCAGTGGAAAGCGAGATCCCCTGCATCACGGTGACAAAGGCCAGGATCACCCAGCCGAAAGGAGTCAGGAAATACCCCTTGAGTTCTTTGAATGTTAGGATGCGAAACAATCTCATGCGGCAGACCCCTTGGTAAGCCATTCCCGCTTTAAGGCAAAGGCAAAAGGACTCTCGGATCGGCGGCCGAACCCTGAATCATCGCATTCGGATGCCAACAACGTTGAAATCCCGCGCTGGGGGTGTAGAAGTTGTCCCACACCACCATCCTTCATGAGCGATCTCATCCAACCCATGCCGCCATTTCCGGCTCAAAAATGCCTCGGGACCTCCCTGAGCTTCCGTTCTTTGTATCTTGGTTTTGGCCGAATCATGGCGGTTTCGATGGTTCTCGGGGTCTCGAGCATCGCGTTTGCCGAGGATTCACCCGCAGCGAGGGCGGAAAAAGCCAAACCGAATTCCGACCCCGCCTTCGAGCCGACGGTTCCGCTTCAGGGGACCGCGCCAAGTCCGGCGCCCGAGGGGATGGTCTGGATTCCCGGCGGCGAGTTTTCGATGGGCGCCAACGTCGAGTGCGAGGGGATGTGCAGCATCGGAGGCGCGACGCAAGATGCTCTGCCGATTCATCGGGTGGCGGTTGATGCGTTTTGGATGGATGCGACTGAGGTGACGAACGCGCAGTTTGCCAAGTTTGTGGAAGCCACCGGATACGTGACCGTCGCCGAGCAAAAGCCGAGCCCAGAGGAGTTTCCCACGCTGCCGCCCGAGGCTTTGGTCGCGGGGTCGATCGTATTTGCCCCGACCCCAGAGGCGGTGCCGCTTGATAGGTATGCCACGTGGTGGAGCTACGTTCCCGGGGCTTGCTGGAAGCATCCCTTCGGCCCTGAAAGCGACATCAAAGGGCTCGATAAAAACCCAGTGGTGCACGTCACGTACGAGGACGCGGAGGCCTACGCCAAGTGGGCGGGCAAGCGACTGCCGACCGAGTCGGAGTGGGAATTTGCGTCCCGCGGCGGCTTTGCGGGTCGCCTTTTCGCGTGGGGAAATGAGCTGAAGCCAGGTGGGAAATTTCAAGCAAACATCTACCAAGGGAAATTCCCGGTTAAGGCCAGTGACACGGGTGAGGACGGTTTCAAGGGGGTCGCCCCCGTCGCGCAGTACGCTCCCAGCCCCTACGGACTCTACGACTTGGCTGGCAACGTCTGGGAATGGTGCAGCGATTGGTATCGCCCCGATGCCTACGAAAAACTCGCGGCCAAGGGGCTTGCGCAGAACCCTCAAGGCCCAGATTCCTCATTTGATCCTGCTGAGCCGAATACGAAAAAGCGCGTCCAACGCGGCGGATCATTTCTCTGCACCGACCAGTATTGCACCCGATACATCATCGGGACTCGGGGCAAGGGCGAGGTCCGTTCGTCCAGCAATCACATCGGCTTCCGCTGTGTGAAACGCTGAGGAATTCGATTCGCTTTTTTTCTCTCATTCTGCCAGCCCTGTTCATGGATTATTCGTCTCTCATTGCAAAACGCCGCGACCGCTTCGCGGAGTTGGAGGAGGCTGTCGGGGATCCTGACCTTTTCGCAGATCCCAAGCGCGCCACCGAGATCCTCCGAGAACACGGCAAGCTCAAGCAAACCATCGCGCTGTGGCAGCTGCTAGAGGATACCAAACGTCATTTGGCGGATAACCAAGAACTCGCGAAATCCGACGACCCAGAGTTTTCCGCACTTGCGGCGGAGGAGATTCCGGGCCTCGAGACGCAAATCGAAAAACTTGGTACTGAGCTTCAATACGCGTTGTTGCCTGCGGACCCGAATGAAGACCGCGATGCGCTCATCGAAATTCGTGCCGGCGCGGGTGGCGATGAAGCCTCGCTCTTCGCAGCTGAGTTGATGCGGATGTACCAACGCTATTCCGACTTGCGCGGTTGGAAATGCGAGCACCTGGAGAGCAGTCCATCCGAAGTCGGCGGGTTCAAGGAAGTCATCCTCAAGGTCACGGGGCAAGAGGTGTTTCGTTACCTCAAGTATGAATCGGGAGTTCACCGCGTGCAGCGCGTGCCCGCCACCGAGACTCAAGGCCGCGTCCATACCTCGACGGTCACGGTCGCCGTCTTGCCGGAAGCCGAGGAAGTCGACGTCGAGTTGAAACAGGAAGACCTCCGGATCGAGGTCTGTCGGGCAGGGGGAGCGGGTGGTCAGCACGTCAACCGGACCGAGTCCGCCGTCCAGATTTTCCATCTTCCCACTGGCCTTTACGTCCGCTGCGAAGATGGTCGGTCGCAAATCAAGAACAAGGAAATGGCCCTCCAAATCCTGCGGTCCAAGCTCTACGAGCAAAAGCTCCGCGACCAACAAGAGGCCTACTCCAGCCATCGTCGTTCGCTCATCGGTTCTGGCGATCGCTCCGAAAAAATCCGCACGTACAATTTCCCTCAGAGCCGCATCACCGACCATCGCATCGGGTTCACCTCGCATAACCTCACTGGGGTCATCGCGGGCGAGCTCACTGAGTTCACCAACGAACTCCAAAAAACCGAGATGGACGA